>Ga0102923_1000262_pt1 | contig 14397 bp, 8 predicted proteins | sample Colrivmeta156902_FD_78206 | JGI IMG/M metagenome (GOLD analysis project Ga0102923, IMG submission 78206) | Estuarine microbial communities from the Columbia River estuary - metaG 1569-02 | ecosystem: Environmental > Aquatic > Marine > Intertidal zone > Estuary | place: USA: Columbia River Estuary...
AAAGTTTCTGGTGGACTTCACGGGGTAGGGGTTTCCTGTGTAAATGCCTTGTCAACTCATTTAATGGCTACCGTTCGTCGGGACGGTAAGATTTTTCAACAAGAATATAACATTGGTAAACCGTTATACGACGTTAAAGTAGTTGGGGAATCTCAAGAAACTGGAACCGAAGTAACGTTTCAGCCGGATGCATCAATCTTTGATTACACGGAGTACAATTATGATACCTTGGCTGCGCGTATGCGTGAATTAGCGTTCTTAAACAAAGGCATCACCATTACCTTGACAGATAGACGAAATGTAGACGAGAATGGCAAAATGCATTCCGTTAGCTTTCATTCTGAAGGGGGCTTGCGTGAATTTGCTTCCTTTTTAGATCGGAACCGTGAGGCATTAATTGCTGATGTTATTTATTTTGAAGGGGAACGTGAAGGCATTCCTGTTGAAGTAGCATTAACATACAATACGTCATATACAGAAAATATTCAAGCGTATGTAAATAACATTAACACGCACGAAGGAGGAACGCACCTTTCAGGGTTCCGACGCGGGTTAACGAATACGCTAAAGAAATATGCTACCGATAGCGGCATGTTGGCGAAAGAAAAGATTGAAATTGATGGGGATGATTTCCGTGAGGGATTAACGGCAGTAGTTTCAGTTAAGGTAGCTGAACCTCAATTTGAAGGACAAACAAAAACTAAATTGGGGAATCGTGAAGTAACGGCGCCAGTTTCGCAAGCAGTTTCTGAAATGTTAAGTGCATACCTCGAGGAGCACCCAACAGAAGCACGAATGATTGTTGAAAAGGTTATTCTTGCAGCACGTGCACGACATGCTGCGCGCAAGGCCAGAGAGATGGTTCAACGTAAGAATGTGCTTACGGGAAGTGGTCTTCCTGGTAAATTGGCTGACTGTTCAGAAAAAGACCCTGCAGCATGTGAAATTTATTTTGTCGAGGGAGATTCTGCGGGTGGAACAGCAAAGCAAGGTCGAGACCGTCATTTTCAAGCGATTCTACCGCTTCGAGGGAAAATCTTGAATGTGGAGAAGGCAATGCAATATAAAATCTTTGAAAACGAAGAAATCAAGAATATATATACTGCCCTTGGTGTACGAATTGGTACAGAAGATGATTCCAAAGCGTTGAATCTTGAGAAACTACGCTATCATAAAATAATAATCATGTGTGATGCCGACGTGGATGGTTCACATATTGAAACGCTAATCTTGACGTTCTTCTTTAGATACATGAAAGAATTGATAGAGCATGGATACATTTATATTGCTACGCCACCGCTTTATCAAGTGAAGAAAGGTACAAAATCTGAATATGCTTGGAATGAAGACATGCGTGATCGTTTGATTCAAGAATTGAAAGGTGGTGGAAGCGAGTCTTCTGTTAACGTACAGCGATACAAAGGTCTTGGAGAAATGAATGCAGAACAATTATGGGAAACTACTATGAATCCAGAATCTCGCACCTTAAGACAAGTTACCATTGAAAATGCAGCAGAGTGTGATCAAATATTCTCCATGCTGATGGGGGATGACGTTCCACCTCGCCGAGAGTTCATTGAACGTAATGCGAAATACGCGAAGATAGATGCTTAAAAAAAAAGCCCTGAGTTGTCAGGGCTTTTTTTATGTTCAAATGAATTGTATTATCCAACTAAGTCTTGATAAGCAGCAGCATCCATCAATCCGTCTAGTTCACTCATATCAGAAACGTGTACTTTAATCATCCAACCCAATCCGTATGGATCTTTATTCACTGCTTCAGGGTTAGACTCTAATTCACTATTGAATTCAAGAATTTCACCGCTAACAGGCATAAATAAATCTGAAACTGTTTTTACCGCTTCCACGGAACCGAAAACTTCATCCTTTGATAATGTTTCGCCTACTGTTTCAATTTCAACATATACGATATCTCCTAGTTCGCTTTGCGCAAAATCGGTTATTCCAATGGTAGCTACATCTCCTTCAATGGCAATCCACTCGTGTTCTTTGGTGTACTTTAAATTCGCAGGTATATTCATCTCTTGTATTTTTTACAAAAATAATATAATCAAGTGATTCAAACGGCTAAGGCCTTAACTTTTGTACTTTTGCAACATGACCGGTGAACAAAATAAAGAATTAGAACAACGAATTCAGACCATTTATAATTACTTGAAAATTGCAGAAAAATCTCAGCAATTAAGTGAGGAAGAACTGCGAACTCAAGATCCAAGTTTTTGGGACGACCCCAAAAAAGCAGAAGCGCAAATGAAAATTATTCGTGGGTTGAAATATTGGGTTGAAGGCTTTAAAAAAATTCAATCAGGGTACGATGATTTACAGGTATTAATTGAATTTGAGAAGGAGGGAGGTGCATCGGCTGCTGAAGTTGAAGATCAGTACCAAATGCTAGGCGGCATGGTGGAGGAACTTGAGCTTAAAAACATGTTATCGAATGAAGAAGATTCCTTGAGTGCCGTGATTCAAATAACCGCAGGGGCAGGAGGGACTGAAAGTTGTGACTGGGCCTCTATGCTTATGCGAATGTACCTAATGTGGGCTCAAAAACAAGGATATAAAGTTACCGAACTGAATCATCAAGAAGGTGATGTGGCAGGCATTAAAACCGTTTCACTTGAGTTTGATGGAGAATTTGCTTTTGGTTATTTGAAGGGAGAGAATGGAGTTCACCGCTTGGTGCGAATTTCACCCTTTGATTCCAATGCAAAACGGCATACATCCTTTGTTTCTGTGTATGTGTATCCCCTCGTAGATGATCAAATTGAAATACACATCAATCCTGCGGATATATCATGGGAAACCTTCCGTTCTGGAGGTGCGGGAGGACAAAACGTAAATAAAGTAGAAACCGCAGTGCGTTTAAGACACGCCCCTTCTGGTATTATTATAGAAAATTCGGAATCTCGATCTCAATTAGCGAATAAAGAAAAAGCAATGCAATTGTTGCGTTCCCAATTGTATGAACTGGTGTTGCGTGAACGTATGGAGAAACGCAGTGAAATTGAGGCCGGTAAGAAGAAAATTGAATGGGGATCACAAATTCGTAATTATGTAATGCATCCGTATAAACTGGTAAAAGATGTGCGTACAGGAATTGAAACCTCCGATGTGGAAGGAGTGATGAATGGTGAATTGGATGAATTCTTAAAAGCCTTTTTAATGCAATATGGCGGTTAAAGCAACGGAGCAACTTGCTCTAGTCCAATTCCTCTTGAACCTTTAATGAGAATTAGATAATTTTGAAAGGAGGAAAGGACAGTTGAAGCAATCAGCGTGCTTGTATCGCGATAATGGTGCCCCCCCTTGTTTACTCCCTCAAATTCAATCCCGACAGTAAGTACAGGAATAGATAGTTGGTTACACGTTTCTATGATGCTTGAATGTTCCGCTTCCGAAACAGCACCTAATTCTAACATATCTCCTAAAATTGCAATTTTTCGTTCGTGCGGTATTTGTGCAAAGGACTCTAAGGCAGCCTTCATACTGGAAGGATTCGCATTGTAGCAGTCCAATATCAAGGTATTTCGGTCGGTACCTTGAACTTGCGACCGGTTATTTGTTGGAATATATTCTTCGATCCCTCTTTTTATCGCGCCAGCTGAAATGTTGAAATAATTCCCAATACATACCGCCGCAAGAAAATTATAGAGGTTGTATGCTCCAATTAAATGAGTTTGAATGGTGGATGAGTTATAGCCTTGCGCATCGTAAACGAAGGAAACATACGGAGTTAAGCCTATTAATTTACCCTGACAATACGACGCGTGTTCAATACTGTATCCCAGCGCATTTACTTTTGCTAACTGCCCGGTTAATAGGTGGTCGTCGGCATTGTAGAAAATCGTACCTTCCTTTGCCTGGACAGATCGATACAACGCTAGTTTAGTATGCAGTACGCCTTCAAAACTGCCAAAGCCCTCAAGATGAGCTCTACCAATATTGGTTATAATTCCGTGCGTGGGGGATGCGATTTCGCATAATTCTTCTATGTCTCCGGGTTTGTTGGCGCCCATTTCAATAATAGCAAGTTCATGGGTAGCATTTAATCGAAGTAGGGTGAGGGGTACTCCGATATGATTATTAAGGTTGCCTTTAGTACAAAGTACCTTTCGTTCCGTTTCCAATACCGCATTAACCAATTCCTTCGTGGTAGTTTTACCATTACTTCCGGTTATGCCAATAATTGGAATGTTAAATTGATTTCGGTGATGATGAGCCAGTTTTTGTAAAAATTGCAAGGTATCTTCTACATAAAAAATTAACTCTTCATTGCACGCTTGAGGGTCTGACGAAATTACGTACTTAGCTCCTTGAACAAGAGCCTGTGATGCGAATTCATTGGCATCATAACGTTCTCCTTTCAAGCAGATGAAAAGATTTCCTTCGCCAATGGTTCGAGTATCTATTGAAATACCCGAGCAATCATAGAATAGATGAAATAGGTGTTGCATAAAAAAGTCCCGCATGTGCGGGACTCAAAGTTAGTTAAAGTTTAGAAGATTTTATCTTCTGCGTTTCTTGTAATTTAGATTGCGTTGACCACCTAAGCGATCCATGGCGCAGCGGAATCCGATCGTAGCACTTGTTTTATCTTCATCCAAGAATCTTCTGTTTCCTGCAGACAACCAATATGCTCTATCTGCCCAAGAACCACCTTTGTAAACTTTTGATTTATCAGAAATTAAGGTAGTTGGCCATCCTGTTGCACTTGGATCTAACGGATTACCTTGTAGGTCCATGTTTTCATGTTCACTTTGGTATACTGTATTCTTAGCGCTTAATTTTCCATTGTTAATGTCTTCAATACGCTTTTTGTTGTTGTAGAAGATGGAAGATTCTAAATCACCGTCTAGGTAATCGATGTAATCATCTTTACGGTAGTTCAAACGACCAATGTTTTCTTCTTCAGTTACATTTCTCCAACGTTGTTTACCACGACTTTCAATGGTGTGCTCTGTTAACCCGTTTCTAAGGTTCAATACCCATGTTGCGATGGTAGGATCGGTTTCGAAGCCTGGGAGCATCATACCAAGATAAGTTGTATCCGATGCAGCACCTTTTCCTTTGCTTCCACCAGCTTTGGTCGAACCTTCCATTGGGGTTCCTCCAAAAATACTTCCTAGAGTTAATTTAGCGTTTAAAGTAGATGGATCAGGATTTCTTGCTGTAAAATAGTAGACCCCAACCTTATCCATATTATCCAAATTAGTTATCTCCATATCATAACTTTTGTCATTAATATAAACTTTTCCTTTAGGTGCATTTCCACCTAAGTTAGTAAATAACCCATTAGAATAATTTTTTCGGTAATGCTCGATATTGATCTCAGTACTAGCATATCCACCAAACAAAGCTTTTTCAATGTATGCAGAGGCCTCTACGGATTTGTCTTGATTGTATAAATATATAGCTGTATCAAGAACTGCATTAATATCATCTAATACCTTGAAACGAGCCTCATCAAGTTTCGAGTAATTCTTGTTGTTTGCGATATATCCTTTATTTAAGCTATTGAACTTATACTTTTGCTGATCTTGTCGAGAAAGTACTTTGGATCCAATCGCTTTGGTATAATCATTCGGATTAATTGCAGCAAACTCATCCTTTGAACCTAAAACATGAATTTCTTTTCTCCAAACTTCGTTACCAAAGGTATATTCAATGATTGTGGTTCCAAGCTTATTGAACTTAACATGCACAATAGAATCACCATATGCCGCTGGAAAAGCAGGAGCAGTTGCACCGGTACCTGTTCCGCTTGCAGCTTGACCACCGCCTGACTGAATCCAGAACTTTTTATTGATATCACGTGCATCAACAACAAAGCCATCAGCCGTTGAAGGTTGAATTGACTTCCAGTCATTTGCTTGTAAAGGAGCTTTTTTCGTAACATTAAATCCAAGTTTAACTTGATTCTGATATAAAGATTGGTTACTAAACTTAAGTGAATCACCAATAGCAATAAAACAAACATCACCAAAATCTTGAAACGTTGAAGCATTATCTCCCATAGCATCAACTTTTATATTCAAAAATGGTTTAACAAAGCTATTATTTGCTTTTTGGGCATCCATTTTACTAGAATAAGATTCTTTCGGATTCATACCATTTTGCGTATTGGAAAGATATAGTACTCTTGCATATTCATTGACAAATTCCTTCATCCCATATACATCATAGATGTTGTCTTTGGATTTTACGTACTTGTCATGTAAGCCATCTGGTACCATTAATTTAGTTTGGTACATATTTCCACGGAATGGCATAAATCCTTCGGCTAAATCACTGGTAGTTGGGCGGTAGGTATCCATTACCCACTCTGAAACGTTACCCGCCATGTTGTATAATCCAAAATCGTTCGGCCAATAGGCATCGACGTTAGTCGTTGCATCAGCGCCATCATTTAAAGCACCAGCTACCCCCATGTGATCTCCACTACCGCGAACAAAATTCGCTTGAATAGTTCCTTGGAATTGCTCTTCATCATAACGAACGTAGTGACCATCCCATGGATAAATACGTCGTTCGTCGATATTTTCTGAATTAGGGTCTAAGTTACCAAGTAACCCAGTAGCCGCATATTCCCATTCCGCTTCAGTTGGTAGGCGATATTTCGGTAAAAGAATACCGTCTTCTTGACGAACTAATCTTTTGCCTTGAAAATAACCGTTCTCAGCATCTCCACTAGCGTTCACTGGATCGTAATCGTTAAGCACATAAGGATCTCTCGGAACAGGTTGATTGGTAGTTGCTTTTCCTTTAGCTGCTCCTTTACCTTTTGCATTTGCTGGTTCCGTAACTGTATAGCCTTCGTAATATTCATTACCTTTTTTATCTGTTTTTTTCGTGCCAGCTTCAACATTGTATTGCCCAGCGAGATATGATTCGGTATTAAACATGTTTTCAGGGGAATTAGTCCACCCTTTTTTAGCAGGATCATTTCCAGCAGCTAAATCACCTTCGTCTGAAAAATGCCACTTTAGTATACCTTGTTCTACTAAAATGTACTCGTTTACACGGTCAGTACGCCATTTACAGAAATCGTTCGCTTGAATCCATGATACACCAACAACTGGATAGTCACGGTATGCTGGATAACGGAAATAGTACTCAACGAATTTCTCGCGGTATGAAAGCGGGTCTCTCCAACACAAGGTGTCAGGCAATGCTTTTTTGTAAATATGCGGATACGTTTTATTATATACACGCTTCATCCAATACACATATTCTAACCAATGGAAGTTAGTTACCTCTGTTCGGTCCATGTAAAATGACGATACCGTGAAGCGATTCGGACGGTTGTTGTTATCGTCGAATACATCTTCTTCGGTTCTTCCCATGGTGAAGGTACCTCCTTCAATCATGACCAAGCCTGGTCCGGTGCGTTGTTCTTCGAAGTCTGCTTTTTCAAAACCACCATTATCTACATTGTTGTATTCCCAACCCGTAGAGGTAGAAGTTTCTTTCTGACAGCTCGCCAAGATACTCACTGCGAAGGCCGCAATTGAGATTTTTGCAATCATTGAACGTTTCATATATGTTTTAATTTGGCTCAAGTTAAATTCAATTTCTTATAAAAGTTACACTTAAAACGATGGACAAGATATTTTTCTAAAGTTTTTTGCTTTTTTTCTACATTTCAAATCCATTTGGAATGATACCTCATGGGAACCTCCAGTTAAACCGTTTCCGAGTCTAGATACAGTTAAATCATAACTATAACCCAAACGGAATTTATCTGCTTTAACCCCCACGATAAATACCATCGCATCACGGTTTCTATACCAAACGCCAATGTTAAGACGCTCGTAATTCAAGTATCCACCGATGTTAAACTCTTGAAATCCATTTTGATACTGATATATTACTGCGGGTTTAATCGTGGTTCCGTCAGAATATCTTCCACGACGACCAATAGGTATGGTACCCCCAGCATGAACTGTTAAACGCATAGGTAATTTACTCGTACCTAATATCATGGATTCGTCCGGTTGGTTGATGTGGTGCGCCGCAACACCGCCGTAGAAATATTTACTAAATACAATCATCCCAGCACTGGCATCGAATAAACCACGTCTTCCACCTCTTGGCACATCGCCAGTTTGATAAATAAATCCTCTGCGCGGATCAATCATATCGCCAAAGGTTAATTTGTTCCAATCAAGGTATTTTTGAATGTAAGCTGCGCGAACACCAAAATTTAACGATACCTTGCGATTGATTTTCAAGTTATACGAATAAATACCACCAAGCATGGTTGTTGAAATCGTTCCTTCGGCTTGTTGATCGTACATTGCAATAACCCCTACGCCTCCTTTAATATCTTTAACGTATGAATCGTATGCCGCAGAATAGGTAACATAGTTCCCTGTTAATTGTGGCCATTCATTTCTGTAATTCAAGGATATTCTTGGGCATCCAGTAGCACCTGCCAAGGCCGGATTTAGATAGAGTGGATTTGAATAAAATTGAGTAAAGGTAGGGTCTTGCGCCAATGCTATGGATTGGACAGCCAAGAGCATTAGTAGCCCTACTAATCTCTTATTAAAGTACATTACAGGTCGTATCTTCACGTGGCGCTTGTACGGATTTAAGTTAACTTGGTTACAAATATCGTAAATAATTTCAAATAATTAAAACACCTTTCCGTTTTTGATGTTTCCGCTTATTTTTGTACCATGAAGTATGTGATTATCCTCAGTTGTTTTATTTGTTTTTTTGGAATTTCCCTAAGGGCGCAGTCAATTGATATCACCCTTCCATGGACTGCTCCAGTGTCGTTATCCTTAGGTGAGTTAACGTATTTAGCGCCATCATTGGACGGTCAAGTCTCATCCGACGGTATACCGAGGTATATGTTTCGAAAAGAGTTAAAGTCAATTGATTATTCATGTGCGATTGAAACGATGGATGCTTTTGAGGCAACTCCGGAAGAGGTAGCGTATTTATCGTCGATTAATTATGTACCTTCCGAAGCATTTTCATATGACTTAAAAGTTACGCGCGCAGGTCAAACACCAACCTTAAGTTTTTCGTGTTACCCGTTTTTTCTGGAGAACGGAAAATTGAAAAAATTACGATCCCTATCTGTGGGTTTATCGAAAACAACTCCACCATCGTTTAATAAAGATTTTGTAGCCAATTCTGTCCTTTCGCAAGGTGAATGGTATAAAATTTCAGTTACTTCTGATGGAATACACAAAATAGATAAAACCTTGCTAACTGCGCTTGGAATCAATACAAGTGGATTAAATCCGAATCATATTCATGTATTTGGAAATGGAGAAGGAAGTTTGCCGGAATTAAATTCAGTTCCCTACACTGATGATTTAGCTCAAAATGCGCTTACCTTAATTGGTGCTCAGGATGGCTCATTCGATGAGGGAGATTATATCCTTTTTTATGGATACGGTCCCCATCAATGGTATGCAAATGGTGCTGTAGAGTTTGAACAACGAAGGAATCCATATTCTGATAAATCATATTATTTCATTCACATTAACACGTCACTTCCGGCCAAACTCATTAACGAGGTTGATTATTCCTCTGGCATAGAAAGTTTGACATACACCAGTTATGATTACCGAGATGTTTATGAAAATGATTTGGTTTCTCTCGTTGGGGGTGGTAAACGCTGGTACGGTGAATTGTTTGATATCGAGTTATCAAGAAATTTTACGTTTTCTGTTCCTGCAATCGAAGCTTCTTCGCCAGTACGGTTTCGTGTGGCTATGGCCTCCAATGCATTATCTGCCGGTGGAACGGCACAAAAGTATGCGGTAAATGGAACCCAAGTATTTCAATCTACCCTTCCAGTTGCTCCTTACGACTTCAATCGTTCAGTTGTGAATTTCAGCGCATCTAATCCAAGTTCAACACTTAATTTGTCCGTTACAGTCAATCGAAATAATGCAACTACGTTAACATACTTGGATCGAATTCTGTTGAATGCACGACGCAATTTGACGTTCAGTGGCTCACAATTTGGATTTCGCAACTTAACAATTCCCGATTCTTCGCTTTTGGTTAAATATCAGATTAGCAATTTTAGCACCTCTGCTTTTGTTTGGGATCTTTCGATTCCGCATGCACCTAAAAAAGTTAAGGGCGTTCAAAATGGCGCTGTTTTTAATTTTTGGTGTGAAAAATATTACCGTGAATTTGTTGCTTCAAACGGTAGCGGATTTCTTACTCCTTCCGCAGTTGGTAGAATTAATAATCAAAACCTTCATGGATTAAGTCAAACCGATTACTTAATTGTAACTCCCTCATTGTTTTTAAATCAAGCAGAACGTTTGGCGAATTTACATCGATCCGAAGGACTCGACGTTCATGTCGTACTCATTGATCAGGTTTATAATGAGTTTAGTTCTGGCGCACAGGATCCAACCGCAATTCGAAAAATGGCTAAAATGTTCCATGACCGTTCTCTTCAGAATGGAACAAAAATGATTAATTACCTGTGCCTGTTTGGAGATGGCACCTATGATCCTAAAAACCGAATTGATAATAACAACAACTTCATTATTACGTATCAAGTGGATAACAGTGAAAATCATATTTCAGCCTTAGTTACCGACGATTATTTTGGTATGCTTGATGATAATGAAGCCATTTATGACTCTGATTTAATTGACATTGGGGTGGGACGGCTACTGATAAGCGACGCCACTCAAGCAAAACAACAAGTGGATAAAATCGAACATTACATGAAAAACGGTTCGCAACTTTTTCAATCCGCTAACGCAAACTGTTGTTTAGATGATAATTCTGCATTAACCTTTGGGGATTGGCGCACTAAGGTGGTTCAAATTGCGGATGATGAGGAAAATGGATATTTCATTAAAAACGATACGGAACCCCAGTATGAAATTCTGAAAGCAACTCATCGGGAATTGAATGTAGATAAATTGTACATGGATGCATATCCTCAACAAACTTCTGCAGGCGGACAACGTTATCCTGATGTTTTTGATGCCATCACCGATCGAATCAATCGTGGAACCTTGGTTATGAATTATGTGGGACATGGTGGTGAGGTTGGTTTGGCAGAAGAACGTGTTGTTACCATTCCTCAAATTCAATCATGGAAGAATATCAATGCGTTAACGCTTTTTGTTTCTGCTACCTGTGAATTTACGAAATACGATGATCCTTCACGCGTTTCAGCAGGGGAGTGGATGTCGCTTAATCCAAGTGGAGGAGCTATTGCCTTGATGACCACAACACGCTCTGTTTTCTTTGGTGTGAATTCCAGTGTCGGCCTAGCTTTTTACAATAATGCATTTGTTCGCGATGCCAATGGCAAACCGAGAACTTTTGGAGAGATTGTTGAGCAAACAAAAAATGTTGCTCTCTCTTCAGATAATAAACGCAGTTTCACATTAATTGGTGATCCCGCATTAAGACTGGCATTACCGAGATTAGGGGTAGTTACAGATAGTGTAAATGGTGAGTCATATGCATTTTTGGATACACTGAGCGCCTTAACAAAGGTTACCGTAAAAGGGCATATTGTGGATAATAATAATGTCCTGGTCTCTTCCTTTAATGGAACGATTGTTCCTTCGGTTTTTGATAAAATCAAAAACAACCAGACCTTAGCTCAGGATCCAGGATCTCCCGTTTTAGATTTTGAATTGCAGCGTAATGTGCTTTACAAAGGAAAAGCTACGGTAACCAATGGGAATTTTGAGTTTAGTTTTATTGTCCCAAAAGATATAGCATTAACTTATGGCCGAGGTAAATTGAGTTATTATGCATTCTCCAATCAAATTGATGCCATAGGATTAGATACTACATTAATTATTGGTGGCATTGACCCGAATGGATTAGTAGATTCGATTGGTCCTGAAATCAATGCCTATTTGAACGATGAACAATTTATTGATGGCGGAATAAGTAATGAGACGCCTGTTTTATATCTTAAATTATATGATGAAAGTGGAATTAACACCGTTGGTAATGGCATTGGACACGATTTAACGGCTATCCTCGATGAGGAATCGGCGAACCCTATCATTTTAAACGATTATTATTCATCAGACCTTAATACATATCAATCAGGTCAGGTTAAATATCCGTTTAGTACGCTTGAGCCAGGCCAACATACCATTACGGTAAAAGCGTGGGATGTTAATAATAATTCATCCGATGTTCGAGTTTCTTTCAGGGTACAAGCGGCGGAAACGCCTTTGGTTAAAAGGTTATATAATTATCCAAATCCATTTTCAACTTCAACGGAGTTCATGCTCGAGCACAATCAATCTTGTGAAGTAATGGATGTTCAAATCCAGATTTTCACGATAAGTGGAAGGCTTGTTAAAACACTGCAAAACCAAGTGAATACGCAAGGATTCACCACCAGAGGTTTATTTTGGGACGGAAGGGATGATTTTGGGGATAAGCTCGCAAATGGAGTGTATATCTATCGCTTACAATATCAAAATAGCGAAGGAAAACGAGCAGAAGAAACAGAAAAATTAGTGATATTAAACTAGTTCATACAATAAAGCATCCCGAATTCCGTATATTAGCGCCTTGTATACACATTAATTATGCGGATATTTTTATTTTTTCCAGTACTTTTTATTTCCCATTTGGTGGTTTTCGCTCAAGAAGCCAATCAAAATGACTTGCAATTAAACACCATTACTACAGCATTGCCTTTTATGGCAATAACTCCAGATTCTCGAGCGGGTGGAATGGGTGAGGCAGGAACCGCATTAAGTCCCAGTGCTACCTCCGTTTATTGGAATACAGCGGGAATTAGTTTTGCCGAAAAAAATAGTGAATTGAGTTTGTCTTACACGCCGTGGTTACGACAACTCACCAATGATATGCATTTATCCTATTTGTCTGGATATTATCGTGTGAATAAAAAACATGCAATTGGTGGCGCATTGCGATATTTTAGTTTAGGTGAAATAACATTCACTGATGCCTCTGGAAATGTATTGCGTGATGATAAGCCAAGTGAATTTGAACTTACAGGAGCGTATGCATTTAAATTATCTGACAAATTCAGTATTGGAGTCAATGGTAAATTTGCTTACTCAAACCTTACCGGTGGATTAACAGTTGCCGGAGTAATGACAAAAGCGGGTAAAGTAGGTGCTGCCGATTTGTCCTTCGCTTACTATAATGATCGGGTTAAATTAGGAAATAAGAATGCTACGTACATGTTTGCTACCACCATTAATAATATTGGTAACAAAGTAGCATATTCTGTATTAGCAAAGCGTGATTTTATTCCAATGAATTTAAAAATTGGAAACGCATTGCAAATAAAATACGATTCATATAACACAATCACCTATTCGGTAGATATACAGCGATTGTTAGTGCCAACACCTGCTTTCTATGATAAAATAGACGGTGAAACAGTCATGTTATCTGGTAGAAGTGGAGACGTAGGGGTCATCAATGGAATGCTTCAATCATTTTATGATGCCCCTGGTGTAGTGGCGAAAGATGAAAATGGAGATTATATTATGAATGGTGACGGTACTTACCAAACGGTTAAGGGCTCCAAGTTTAAAGAAGAACTTTCTGAAATTAATATTGCCGGTGGTGTAGAATGGTGGTATAACGAAACCTTTGCTATCCGATCTGGGATTTTCTATGAAAGTAAAAATAAAGGAAATCGTCAATATTTGAATTTAGGGGCAAGTCTGAAGTATAATATGTTTGGTATTGATTTTTCCTACTTAGCTTCGCTTAATGGTCGCCAAAATCCATTAGCGAATACGCTGCGTTTCACCTTGCGTTTATACCTCGGAGAAAAGCAAGTGAAATCAGCTGAATAGGTTATGACAATTAGAATTGGTTTCGGCGTTGATGTTCATCGGTTAGAGTCGGGTAGGCCGTTAATGGTAGGCGGTGTTGAAATTCCGTCAGAATTAGGCGCAGTTGGACATTCTGACGCAGATGTTTTAATTCATGCTATTTGCGATGCCATGCTAGGCGCAGCAAATTTACGCGATATTGGTTTTCATTTTTCCGATAAAGATCCAGCATACAAAGGAATCGATTCAAAAATACTTTTATCGAATGTTGTTAGCTTAATGAAGTCGAATCAATATTCCTTAATTAATCTGGACTCAACGGTTATACTTGAGGCACCGAAACTTAATCCACACATTCCGAAAATGCAATCGATTCTTGCTGAAATATTGGAAGTTGATGTAGATGCAGTTTCCATCAAAGCAACTACTCATGAACAAGTAGATTCTTTCGGTGAAAGTAAAGCCATTAAGGCGTATGCTTCCGTCCTTATTCAAAAGTAATTCGCCATCATTTTTCAGATTTTTTACTATCTTTGTCCGGAATGGATAAGCAGGTTATTCTCGATGCCCAACAATTCGATTTAAC
>Ga0102923_1000272_pt1 | contig 14161 bp, 12 predicted proteins | sample Colrivmeta156902_FD_78206 | JGI IMG/M metagenome (GOLD analysis project Ga0102923, IMG submission 78206) | Estuarine microbial communities from the Columbia River estuary - metaG 1569-02 | ecosystem: Environmental > Aquatic > Marine > Intertidal zone > Estuary | place: USA: Columbia River...
CTCATTGGACTTTCATTGCAGGACGGATCTATCGTATCTTCAGTGGAAATACCAAATGGTTTCTATTTCGATATGTTTAGAATAGACAGCGATTGCTTTGAAGCCTTCCCAACACGTGTGAATCCCGCTGCTCAACTAACTGAGACAACTAACTTTGCTGTCAAAATTGCGCCAAATCCGGCTGGTGAACAACTCAACATTTCTGCGCCTCAAGATCCTACGCACATCGCTATTTTCAATGCTCAAGGTCAAAAAATGAGTGGAAGCTGGTCTTCAAATCCTTCTCAACAATTGGATATTGACCACCTCGATTCAGGCGTTTACATCCTTGAACTTCAATTCGCAAACACAACCAAAAGCATCCGTTTTATCAAAGAATAAGCGCTATGAAAAGCCTCAAATATTTACTTGTTTTTAGCTTGCCTATCACCGTAAATATTGCTTTTCAATCTGAAGGCTGGTTGAGTTACTTGCCTGTATACGTTTTCTTTATTTTGGTTCCTTTTTTAGAACTGATTTTGCCATCGCGTTGGACAACAAATGAAGCGAGTGAAAATACTTTACAGCGGCACGCCAAATATTACAATTACCTCTTGTATGCGCTTGTTTTTGTGCAGTGGGGTTTTGTGGCCTACTTTTTAATTGCGCAAAGCAGTAGCCCTGATACCACAACTTGGTGGGGACGCGTTGTTTCGATGGGGCTCATGTGCGGCATTATCGGCATCAATGTAGGGCACGAACTCGGGCACCGCAACAAGCGCTCCGAACAATTTTTAGGCGAGCTCTTATTGCTGAGTTCCTTGGAAAATCATTTCTTGCCCTATCATAATAGAGGGCACCACACCAATGTTGGCACTCCCTCAGACCCAGCAACCGCGCGTAAAAATGAACTTGTTTATTTATTTTGGTTCCGCTCGCAAATCGGCAGTTATTTTCAAGCTTGGCAAATAGAACAGACACGAATGCAAATCATGGGCAAAGCCAAGTTTTCGTTCGCTAACAAAATGATGATTTATTCCTTATGTCATCTTTTACTGTTGGTCATAATTTGGCAAATTTTTGACCTAACCGCACTTCTTGCTTTTTTGGCAGCAGCCTTAATAGGTATCTTGTTGCTTGAAACCGTCAATTACATCGAGCATTATGGTTTAAAGCGCCAACTCAATGAAAACGGACGTTACGAGTTGGTCAAACGCAAACACTCTTGGAACAGCAATCATATTTTAGGCAGACTGATTTTATTTGAACTCAGTAGGCACAGCGAACACCACTACAAACCAGACAAACCCTACCAGCTGCTGCATTCCGACCCAGAAGCCCCTACCATGCCAACGGGTTATCCTGGCATGATGCTTTTGTCGTTTGTACCGCCGTTATTTTTTAGGGTGATGAATGGTAAAGTAGAACGCGTACTAAGCGCATAAGGCCATCAATAAAGCTGCTGGCGCTTCAATAAGTATTTCAGTAAGACCTGATTGTAACCTTCTTCAATTGGTGCTGGCATGAAGTCAATGCCATTGTTGAGGCATCTGAGGCTGAGCTCTTCAAAATAACGATCAATAGCGGCTTGGTATTTTTCTCGGACTTCGCCTGGGCGCAGGAGCATGCGCTCGCCCGTTTCCATATCGATGAGTTGATAAGGTCGGTCTTCTAATTGGAAAGATTTTTCGAGACCTTCGTGGTGCACATGAAATAAAATGACCTCGTGTTTATTGTGTTTAAGATGTTGCAAGGCATCAAAAAGCGCATCGGTATGCGAAGGGTCGTCGAGGAGGTCAGAAAAAATAACAACCAAACTGCGCTTGTGTGTCAGTTCGGCAACAGCATGGAGGGCTGAAATTGCAGCTGTTTGTTTCTTGGACTTCTCTTGATAAGTCGACAAGCGCTTTTCGAGTTCGCTGTAGAGATAGCGATGGTGCAACAAAGAAGATTTTGCAGCTGTTTGAAGCTCGAGCGTTTCATTAAAAAAACTAAGACCTACGGCATCGCGCTGCCTTTTGAGCATTTCAATGAGGCTGGCTGCTGCATAAACGGCATATTCAAACTTACTGATCCCTTCTTGCGGAAAGTACATGGAGCTAGAATCGTCAATGACGATCTGACAGCGCAAGTTGGTTTCTTCCTCGTACTTTTTGGTAAAGAGCTTTTCAGAACGACCGTACAAACGCCAGTCGATGTTGCGCGTAGACTCTCCCGGGTTATAAAGCCGATGCTCTGCAAATTCGACAGAAAAACCATGAAAAGGACTCTTGTGTAGGCCCGTAATAAAACCCTCCACAACTTGTTTGGCCAAGAGTTCTAGGTTGCCAAATTGGGCCAAACGCAAGCGGTCAATGTTTTTCATCTCTAACAAAGTTAATAAAGAAGCGCAGAACCAAAGCAACCTTCTTCAAAAGGTCTGCGTTATGGGTTTATAAACTACTGATTATGAAACATTTTTTACAATTACTCCTTTGTGTTTTTTCGCTAGTACAAATGAGTTATGCCCAAGTGTCTGGTTTTGCCATTAACGGCCTAACAACACCAACCAACATGCCAACAACACAATGTAGCCTAACAGCCACCATCTCCTTCTCGGCACTCACTCCAAGTACGAACTCAACAGGCACAACCGCTACCATTCCTTACGTTATAACTGGCAATAATTTCTCGGGCTTTCAGTTTAACTCAGTCGTTAATTGGGGTGATGGCGCAACATCTCAAGCTGCTGGCGGCACAGGTACAAGCGGCACAAATATCAACATGGCGCCTGCGCTAACGCATACTTACGCTACACCTGGTATCTACAGCGTATACACAACTGTTTACAACCAATCCAACCAAACCTATGCAATGGATTCTGTTGAGCTCACTGTTGGCTCTTGTACGGCCTACTTCTATTGCATGATTCAAGTCGATTGCAACAACGACGGTACCATAGATTCTCAAATCAATGCGCCTGTGCCTGTTACCCTTACAAATGGAACCAATACTTATGTCGACACCCTCCAAAACAACATGTTTATGTTGCCAAATGTTTGGGCCGGCAACTACACACTTGCTATCGACCCAACTTGGCTTACTGCCAATAATTACGTCATTGGCAATATCATCCCGAGCCCAACAGTAACGGTGGGTTCAGGAATTACAACCACACTCATTACACTTAATTGTGCTTCGCAAACCACCATGCTTTGTGCAAATGGCCAAGTTTATTGCGACGCCAATGACAATGGCGTCTTAGACAACGGCGAAACACCAATTGCTAATGCACCTATTTCTGTAAACGGGACCGTAGTTTATTCCAATGCCAATGGCTTCTACAATATCAGTTATTCTGGCAATATCGGCGATACCGCTGAACTCTCCATCAGCTCTAATTGGTTGACGCAAAATGGTTATTTGATCTTGAACAATAATGGCAGCAACCTCAATTACATCATCGGAACGCCTTGCAATAGCGGTGTTCCAGTTGCGAATGTCAATTTTCCACTCGCTTGCGGAGGAACAGTTTCGCCAACACTTTGCTATTCAGGCTATGTATTCTGCGATGCCAATGCAAACGGCGTCATGAATGCCGGCGAACTGCCCTTGACTTATGCACCAGTAACGCTTTACAACAATACCTCCACTAATAGCTCAGTTACGGTTTACACCGATTCTACGGGCTACTTTAGCTACTGCGGCCAATACAGCACCAGCACTTACCTCTTTGCAACAATTAGCCAAAACTGGTTAATTTACAACGGCTACAACCCAACCGTAGGTGTTATTACGCTCATTGGTAGCACGTCTGCGACAGCCAACACAGGTTATTTAGCTGTGAATTGCGGTGGCACATCAACTTGTTCTGATGTTTGGACTACAGTCAGCCCTTGGATTGGCTACTATCAAAATAGTACTGCCTACATCAAACTCAATTGGGGAAGCTACGGACCAACTCCTGTTGGAACCTACACCTTGAGCTTTACATATCCTGCTGGTGTGAGCCCAATACTCTCTTCCATCCAAAATTCAAACTACACGATAGCTGGCAATACCATTACTTGGAATTTGACCAACAACGCAACGAGCTTTACCACCTATGACGTCATTCAGTTTAGTGTTCCTGGCGGCCTGATCAACGGTGCACAGCATTTCTATACCTCTGCAATTGCACCAACGGGTTCTGTAAATGATTGCGGTACCTACAACAACAATGGTTCTTTACTTCAAATCTTGGGCAATGCCTATGACCCTAACGACAAAAATGCCAGCACCGATTACATGAATGACAACTACCCTTTGGGTTATTTAGACGCATTCATCGATGACGCGCTCACCTATACCATTCGCTTCCAGAACACAGGTACTGCTCCTGCACAAAATGTATATATCATCGACACCTTGAGCACCCTGCTCGATTGGACGAGTTTTACGCTCATTGAAGCTTCTCACCCAATGCAAGTGGTCAATTTGGGCAATGGCATCATGCGTTTTGAATTCAATCAAATTTGGTTACCAGATTCTACCTCCAATGAACCTGAAAGCCATGGTCAGCTTACTTACCGCATTAGTGAAATACCAACCAATGCGATCATGTCGATCATTGAAAATACGGCCTATATCTATTTTGACTGGAATGCGCCGATCATCACCAACACCACCTTCCATCAAAACATGTGGCTCGACAACATCACTGAACTTGAGGGTGCACTTCGTATTTATCCGAACCCAGCCCAAACCGAAATAGAATTAAATCTAAACGAACCGAGCCGAATACTCATCAAAGACCTCAATGGTAAAACTATATTGAATGAACAAATTTTACCAGGTCAAAAAATTGATATTCAGAATTTTACAAATGGAGTGTATACAATTGAGTCCGAAAAGCAACGCGGAAAATTTGTAAAACTTTAAAAACAAAAAAGTTTGGCACTGAATTTGCAAAGTGCCAAATGTAGTAGTTTATAGTTAGGTTATGGATAGCGGCGGTCCACCTGCCCTATCCAGAAAAGCGGTTCTTCGGAGCCGCTTTTTTTGTTTTAGGCGCATAGTTCACCTATCTTTAACTCGTGAAAAGATTACTTCAACATGCTCAGAAAGCAGCCATCCTTAGCGTCCTGACAAATACTATTCTCGCTTTAGTCAAAGGCTTTGCGGGCATAGTGGGGCATTCCGATGCACTCATTGCCGATGCCATAGAGTCTTGTGCTGATATTTTCTCGAGTTTTTTAGTGCTCATTGGCATTCGTTATGCAAATAAACCTGCCGATGAAGACCACCCATATGGGCATGGCAAAGCCGAACCGCTTGTCACATTTGCAGTTGTTGGCTTTCTTCTGATATCAGCTACTATTATTGCCGTAGAGAGCATCAGGCATTTATCTGAAAAACAAGAACAACCCGCATTTTTCACACTATACGTCCTCGCTGCAATCATCGTTATTAAAGAATTGAGTTTCCGTTATGTTTATCGAAAAGGACAACAAACGAACTCTTCTAGCTTAAAGGCCGACGCCTGGCACCACCGCTCAGATGCACTTTCATCCCTCATTGCATTTTTAGGTATTCTAGCGACATTTTTATTTGGCAAAGGTTTCGAAAAAGCCGACGACTGGGCAGCGCTCATTGCCTCTGTTTTTATTGTTTATAATGCTTATAAAATCTTCAGACCTGCCTTAGGAGAAATCATGGATGAACACAACCACCATGATTTAATTGATGGCATTCGCATCGAGGCAAAAAAAGTGGCTGGTGTTGTAGATATAGAAAAATGCTGGGCGCGCAAAAACGGCATGAGTTATGTTGTTGATTTACACCTTGAAATTGATGGGCATTTGAGCGTATTTGAAGGTCATGCGATTTCACATGCGCTCAAAGACCACCTCATGGAGGTTTATCCGTATATTACGGAAGTGCTCATTCATATTGAACCCGCACCAAACTTCTCTTAACCTTTTTGTTTGGTTTGGCTGTACCCTTCTTTGATCAGTAAGTCAAAGATTTTTTGCTTGAAGTTCCCTTGGATTAAAATCTCGTTGTCTTTGACGCTTCCGCCCACTCCACATTTGCTTTTCAGTATTTTCCCTAGGTCTTTGAGGTCGTCATCGGTACCCACGAATCCTTCAATGAGAGTAACCTCCTTACCTGCGCGCTGCTTGCGATCTATGCTCACATAGAGGCGCTGCTGCTGAGGCGGAAGTGTCTGAATATCATCTGTTTGCTCGAATTCATAAGCAAAGTTCGGATTGGTACTGTAGACCACATTTTGGATTTTTTGCTGCTTTTTAGCCATGACACAAAGTTATAAAATCTTGGCGTTGTAAAAAGTTATCCACGAAAATGCGCCAGCCAATTTTTTTGCGTTTTTATGACAATGAATTTAGAAAATAAACTCCAACAACTCAGTGATGCCGCCTTGCTTGCTTTGGTATGCGGTCATCCGCAACAACAACCCAAGCTAGATGTCGTTTTGGAGCGCACTTGGCGTTGGCACCAGAAAAACTGGCGAACCTTGGCTAAAAGCAGCGAATGGGACCTACTAGAGATTTATGGGCTAGACGCGCATACTGTTCAGCGCATTCTCGGCGTTTTTGAAATCAGCAGGCGCTACCAGAGTGCAGAAGTGCGACAACGGCGCAGCATTAAAACCTCCAGAGACGTCTATGACCTCCTGCAAGTGCAACTTGCCGACCTCGACCACGAACAATTTTATGTACTTTACCTCAATTTTTCGAACGAAATTTTAGAAATCTCGCAATTGAGCATCGGTGGTCGGCACAGTACTATTGCCGATGCCAAACGCATTTTTCAGCAAGCCTTGCGCTGTGCAGCGACGGGCCTGATTTTATGTCACAACCATCCGAGTGGACAACGCAAGCCAAGCCCACAAGACGAAGCGCTGACAAAAGACATCAAGGAATTTGCAAGTCTCATTGACATGAAGCTCTTAGATCACGTCATTTTCACAGATAATGGCTATTTTAGCTTCGCCGATGAAGGCATCTTGTAATATGTCCAAAAAGAGAATTTTAACCGTTATTGGGGCACGTCCTCAGATCATCAAAGCCGCAGCGCTCAGCCGTGCCATACAAGCTCAATTCGCCTCGCAACTAGAAGAAATTTTAGTGCATACAGGCCAACACTACGACGAAAACATGTCGGCTGTTTTTTTCGAAGAACTTGGCATTCCACAGCCGCATTACAATCTAGCTGTTGGCAGCGGTTCGCATGGTCACATGACTGCCGCTATGCTCAGTGGCATCGAGGATATTTTAATCAAAGAACAACCTAGTGCAGTTGTTATTTACGGTGATACTAACTCCACCATAGCTGCGGCACTTGCTGCTGCTAAAATTCACATCCCTGTTGTACACATCGAGGCTGGTTTGCGCAGTTTTCACAAGGCCATGCCCGAAGAAATCAACCGCATTGCTGCCGACCACATGAGCACCTTGTTATTTGTGCCAACCAAAGCCGGAATGGCCAATTTAGCCAAAGAAGGTTTTGAGTTAGAGGTGCAAGGAAAGGCAACCATTGATACACCTCATGTATACCATTGCGGCGACATCATGTACGACAACAGCTTGTATTTTGCAGCACTGAGCAAAGAAAAATCTCTGCTGCTCAAGCAGTTAGAACTGACCCCTGAGCAATACATTTTGTGTACCATACACCGCGACTCCAATACAGACGACCCTATTGCGCTGCAAGGCATTTTTGAAGCCCTGCTGACACTCATTGATCAAACGGGCCTGAGCGTAGTGCTACCGATTCACCCGCGTACCAAAAATAAAATAGAAACCCTTTTGAGTGTTGCTTTTCAAGAAAGAATTGCCGCTCAAGACAAACTCCAAATTACAGCGCCCGCTGGCTTTCTAGACATGATCGCCTTAGAGCAAAATGCGAGGTTAATCGTTACAGACAGCGGCGGTGTTCAAAAAGAAGCTTATTTCTTTGCCAAACCTTGCGTCATTTTGCGCGAACAAACCGAATGGGTTGAGGTTGTGGAAGCTGGCGCAGCTATTTTGACTGGTGCCAACCAAGAGAAAATTCTTGACGCTGCCACCGAATTACTAAGCCGAACCATTCAAACGCGTTCTGATATCTTCGGAGACGGCTACGCAGCCACCTTTATTTGCCAAAAAATCCTGACTACACTCTAGTGCTGATCTACGTTGAATATATCACCGAGCGGCTGCTCTACACGTTATCGTTTGTTTTTTCAGAACGAAAAGTTGCGTATCAGCTCACCAACGATGGCATCGCTTTTATTGCCGCAACAGGCCCCAAACTTAATTACTCTAGCAGAGATTTTGATGGTGCCGTTCAACTCGTTCCGGCAGCCCTGCTTTTTGAAGATGAAATACTTAAGGAAACGCCAACAAAAGGAGTTTTCAATAGTACTGAATGTCTTTGTTTCAACGGACAACCCGATTTACTGGCCAGTATCTTTTACATACTGAGCCGCATGGAAGAATACCAAAGCATCCAGACCGATGCCCTAGAACGCTTCCAAGCAAGTGCATCTGTGGCATTTGCCCACAATTGGTTACAGGTTCCTATTTGCGACGTCTGGAGCGAGGCGCTGATCCGTTATTTGGAAGAAGCTTTGAACCAGGAGCTGCAAGCTCAAAAACCGCGCTTTCATTTTCAAGCTACTTTTGACATCGACAACACCTTTGCTTACGCGCACAAAAATACCATCCGTACTTTTTTTGCCAATTGCAAAGATGTCATTTACCGCAGATCAGAAAGGGTAATGGATCGCAAAATGGTACGCAAAGGCGCCAAAACTGACCCCTACGATACCTTTGATCAAATTGCAGAACTGGCACAACACTTTCCGGATACCAAAGTTTTTTAGCTCCTGGGAAACTACACCAAACTCGATAAAAATCTATCCCACCTCAATCTACCACAGCAAGACAAAATACGGCAAATTGCTGCGCATGCAGAAATAGGTATCCATGGCAGCTCTCTCACCCAACACAGCTACCAACAACTCGAAATTGAAATTCAAAGACTCGAACAAATCATTGGTTATCGCCCTCATAGTAACCGACAGCACTTCTTACTAATGAGTTTACCAAATACCTACCTCCAACTCTTAAAGGCCGGTATCACGCATGATTATACGATGGGATATGCTGAAGAAACTGGTTTCCGTGCCGGAACTGCGCGCACGTTCAAATGGTTTGATTTGCGAAAAAATGAAGTAACCCATCTCAACATCCATCCTTTTGTTTATATGGACGGTACGCTTTTAGAATATCTGAAGTTCACACCAGAAGCAGCCAAACTACGTATAGAAGAATTGTATGGACAAGTGAAGAAGCACGGCGGAACCTTCAGTTTTTTATGGCACAACGAAACCATTTCTGGTTATCAGCACTGGGCCGCGTATCAAGAAGTTTTTAAAGCAACTTTTGTGATCAATCAGAAGCAATCCTAATTCTTGCCAATTTTTTTGTAGGCATCGCAAGCACGCAATTCTTCGAGCATTTGCTCCTTTTCTGCAGCTGTTTTATTGGCATCGAGGTTCTCACATTTTTTGAGCGGCGCTTCGTATTTTTTGAGCAGTTTGTCTACTGACTCTCCTTTCGCTTCAGCGGCTTTGAGTGCTTCGGTCATTTCTAACCATTGGTCGGCACAATCACAAACCTCAGACTGGCAAGAGAACAACAAGAAAACGAAGGCAATTAAAAATAACTTTTGCATGGTGTGTAGATTTAATAAAAACAACCGCCCCCTTTGCCCAAACGTATGGTGAGGGTAGCGCCGGTATAAACATACCAATCTTTGGTGCTGCTCGTGCCGCGTTTGCCAAAACGATTGCCGTCAAGACTCTGATTGGAAAGCATAGAAGATAAATCAGAGATTTCATCTGAAAGAACTTGTGGATCAAAGTATACATCTGAACCTACGTCGTCTAGATAATCGGTAAAAGTTTTGCGGATGGCTACATCGAAATTAAAGGTAGCCATTTTTCCGAGGCTCACCTTTACCCCCATTCCTAAGGGCAAGCAAAGCTGATAAAGATTGTAGGGTTTCTGAGAATTGATGCTCGTGCCCTGACCTTCCGTTGCCAATGGCTGGAGGTCTTGCCAAGCGTTGTTGTAATAGGTTTGCGGATTCATGTGAAAGACGCCCACTTGCGCTAACAAATAAGCCGTGGCTGGGTAGCGACTACTCCCAAACTGAAACGGTACATAATGAAATTCTAGGCCTGCAGCAACTTCGTGTAGCGTCGACTGAAAACTCAGATTTCTGTTGATCAATAAAGGATAAGGCGATGTAGAATCGGCAGCAGAAATTTGACCGTACAAATAATTAAAGCGCAACGTGAGGCGGTTATTGAGATTGTAACGGTACATGAGCCCCCCTGCAAGGTGGGCATTTTTGAATTGTTGGTAGGGGTTGAGGTCTCCGAGGTAATAGGTTTGGCCGATGTTCACACCAAACTCAGAACGCGATAAAAAAGTGCGTTTTTGTGCTTGCGATTGGACCGCAAGCACTAAAAACACAAGGAGTAAAGCCTTTTTCATCGTTAACACAACGTAAAATTGGCAAATTTATTATTACTTACCTGAACGTTTGCGATCAGTTTCTTTCAATAAGATTTTTCTGATGCGCAAACTTTTTGGGGTAACTTCTACGTATTCATCAGATTGGATGTATTCCAAGCACTCTTCGAGGCTGAAAACTTTAGGTGGAGCCAAACGTACTTTATCGTCAGAACCTGAAGCACGCATGTTGGTGAGCTTCTTGGTTTTGGTCACATTAACACATAAGTCACCTGCGCGAGAGTTTTCACCGATGACCTGACCTTCGTAAATGTCTTCGTTGGGTGCAATAAAGAATTTACCGCGCTCCTGAAGGTTGTTCAAAGAGAAAGGAATTGAAGTGCCTTGTTCGAGGGAAATAAGTGAACCGTTCTGACGACCTGGAATTTCTCCTTTGTAAGGTTGGTATTCCAAGAAGCGGTGGTTCATGATGGCCTCACCTGCAGTTTGTGTCAAGAGGTAGTTTCGCAGACCTATGATACCACGTGAAGGAATTTGGAAAGTGACAATCATGCGTTCGCCTTTTGGCACCATGTTGGTCATTTCTCCTTTGCGGCGCGTAACGGCTTCTACGGCAGTTCCGCTGTGCTCTTCTGGTAGGTCAATGGTGAGTTCTTCGATTGGTTCGCATTTAACGCCATCTATTTCTTTGATGATGACCTGTGGCTGTCCGACTTGAAGTTCGTAACCTTCGCGACGCATCGTTTCGATGAGTACAGAAAGGTGCAAGACACCACGGCCAAAAACCATCCATTTGTCGGCTTTGTCGGTGTCGCTGACACGCAATGCGAGGTTTTTCTCGAGTTCTTTGGTGAGGCGGTCAGAAATGTGACGCGAAGTCACAAACTTACCTTCTTTGCCGAAGAACGGAGAGTCGTTGATAGAAAACAACATGCTCATGGTTGGTTCGTCCATTTTGATGGTCGGAAGTGGCTCTGGATTTTCGGCATCACAGATAGAGTCGCCGATTTCGAAACCTTCAATGCCTGTTACTGCACAGAGGTCTCCAGGTTGTACTTCAGTCACTTTTGCACGCTCGATACCTTCAAAAACAAAGACTTCTTTGATGCGGTGTTTTTCTTGACGGCCATCGGACTTAGAAAGAATGATGGGTTGGTTTTCTTTGATCACACCACGTGTGAGGCGACCAATAGCGATACGTCCAACGTAAGAAGAAAAGTCAAGGGAAGTGATGAGCATTTGGGTGTTACCTTCTTCGATTTTCTTTGGCGGGAAGTAATCCAAAATTTGATCGAGCAAAGGCGTAATGCTGTCTGTAGGTTGTTTCCAGTCTGTAGACATCCAGCCGTTTTTGGCAGAGCCATAGATGGTGGGGAAGTCTAGTTGTTCTTCGTTGGCATCGAGCTCAAACATGAGGTCGAATACTTTTTCGTGAACTTCTTCTGGTGTACAGTTTTCTTTGTCGACTTTGTTGATCACAAGCAAAGGCTTGAGCCCCATAGAAAGTGCTTTACCAAGTACAAAACGCGTTTGTGGCATTGGACCTTCGAAGGCATCTACTAACAAACATACGCCATCGGCCATGTTGAGAACGCGCTCAACCTCGCCACCGAAGTCGGCGTGACCCGGGGTGTCGATGATGTTGATTTTGGTGCCTTTGTAAGAAACCGATACGTTTTTTGAGACAATGGTGATGCCGCGCTCGCGCTCTAGATCGTTGTTGTCCATAATGAGCTCACCGGTCATGCGGTCGCGCTCGTTGACAACTTGGCCCGCTTCGATCATTTTGTCAACAAGGGTAGTTTTACCGTGGTCAACGTGGGCAATAATGGCAATATTTCTAATTTCCATATGGATAATTGTATGGGTAAGGAGAATTAATATTTATTTTTTTTGGCGCCGAAACCGCGATCGCGGTCAAAACCACCTGAACGTTTTTTGTCAAAACCGCCTTTTTTCTCAAAGCCGCCTTTTTTCTCGAAGCCTGGTTTTCTACCGCCGCCTCCGAAAGATCCTGGGCCTCTTTTAGAGCCTGGTCCTTTAGAAAACTTGCGCTCGCCGCGGTCATCGCCTCCACCCTGGCCGGGTGCAGTAACTTCAATGGAAACTTTATGGCCTTCGAATTCATAGCCATCGACGTGCTTCAAGATTTTTTGTGTGTGCTCGTCGTCGGCCTCGATAAAAGAGAAAGAGGTCATGATGTCGATGCGGCCAAGAGCTTTAGAGTTGAGGCCAGTGGCATCGCAGATGATGCGAACCATAGCGCCTGGATTGAGACCATCTCTACGGCCCAAGTTGACAAAAAAGCGTGTTTTACCTTCTTCGCGGGCACGGCTCTGACGATCGGTCTTGCGCTCTGGACGCTCGCGATCGTCTTTGCTTGCTGCTGCGTTGAGGTCGCCAGCGCGCTCGTAGTAGTCGATGAAGCGATTGAACTCAGCAGAAACGAATCTTTTGATGACTTCTTCTTTTGTTAAGTCGGCAAAAGAAGCTAAGATTTGCTCCATAAAAGGTGCGATATCGCTTTCTTTTACTTCTGTAGCAATAGTGTTGTCGATGAGTTTTTTCAATTGGATTTCGCAAATCTCGGCAGGATTTGGAATTTGACCTTGTGTGAAGGTCATGCGCATTTGGCGCTCAATTGCTTTGATTTTAACGTTTTCACGGGTGTTGACCAACACCAAAGACTGACCTGTTTTGCCTGCGCGAGCGGTACGGCCACTACGGTGTGTGTAGTTTTCGATGTCGTCAGGAAGGTTGTAGTTGATGACGTGCGTAATATTGTTGATGTCCAAACCGCGTGCAGCAACGTCTGTTGCCACTAAGATTTGAAGTTCTTTCGAACGGAAACGCTCCATCACGCGGTCGCGCATGGCTTGGGTGAGGTCACCGTGAAGTGGCTCTGCGTTGTAGCCGTCGCGGGCGAGTTTCATCGCAACCGTAGCAGTTTCGTTTTTGGTACGGCAAAAGATGAGGCCGTAAATGGTAGGGTTAAAGTCGATGAGGCGCTTTACTGCGTCGTAGCGGTCGCGTTCTTTAACTGAGTAGTAGATGTGTTCGATGTTTTCGTTGCTCTGGTTTTTGTGGCCAATAGAAACTTCTAGCGGATCGGTCATGTAAGTACGAGCGATGCGTGCCACTTCGTTTGGCATTGTTGCAGAGAACAACCATACATTTTTGTCGATGGGCGTTTGATCGAGGATCATGTCGATGTCCTCTTTGAAACCCATATTGAGCATTTCGTCGGCTTCGTCTAGGATGACGTATTTGATTTCACCTAGTTGAACTACTTTGCGGTTGATGAGGTCGACCAAACGACCTGGTGTTGCCACGATGATTGAGGTTCCTTTTTTAACGCTCGTGATTTGTGTACGGATATCGGTCCCGCCGTACACTGCTGTGATATTGCCATCTAGATACTTAGAAAAGACGTTGAGGTCTTTGGTGATCTGAAGGCAAAGCTCGCGTGTTGGGCAAATGATGACCCCTTGTGGCAGGCGTGCTTTGTTATCAATGTTATTAATTAACGGCAAACCGAATGCGGCCGTTTTACCTGTACCGGTCTGCGCCAGACCGACAAAATCGCAATCTTCTCCTAATAAGTAGGGAATTGCTTGTTCCTGGATGGGGGTCGGTGCTTCAAAACCCAATTCTGTCAACGACTTCAGCACCTC
>Ga0102923_1000281_pt1 | contig 13959 bp, 5 predicted proteins | sample Colrivmeta156902_FD_78206 | JGI IMG/M metagenome (GOLD analysis project Ga0102923, IMG submission 78206) | Estuarine microbial communities from the Columbia River estuary - metaG 1569-02 | ecosystem: Environmental > Aquatic > Marine > Intertidal zone > Estuary | place: USA: Columbia River Estuary...
CGAACTACGACATCAATTCGCCCCTGGCCCACGCCGCAAAACTCAAGGGCAACCTCTTGCTGGTCCACGGAACCGGCGACGACAACGTCCACGTTCAGAACTCGATGCGCCTCGCCGAAGAGCTCATTCAGGCCAACAAGCAGTTTGACTACATGGTCTACCCCGACAAGAACCACGGAATCTTTGGTGGCGCCACACGCTATCAGTTGTTTACGAAAATGACCAACTTCTTGCTCGAAAACCTTTAGCAGCTATTGGCTAATCGCAGCTGACGCTTAACTTTCACCCCCAACGCGAACGATAAACACCCTAACTATGGCTTCAACAGAAAAAATGTCGCACCCCCGCGGGCTCTACACCCTCTTCTTTACCGAGATGTGGGAACGCTTCAGCTACTACGGCATGCGCGCCCTCTTGGTGCTCTACCTCACGACTGAATACGCACGTGGCGGATTCGGAATGGACCGTGCCTCGGCCCTCGAGATCTACGGTATCTTCACCGGACTGGTGTACCTGACCCCCATCATCGGCGGAGCCCTCGCCGACCGCATCCTCGGCCAGCGCCGCGCCATCTACATCGGTGGATTCCTCATGGCCTTTGGCCAATTTGCGTTGGCAGGTTCGCACGCCTTTGCCGCCGACGAAGCCCTGCGCCAGTGGATGTTCCACATGGGCCTTGGCCTCTTGATCGTAGGTAACGGATTCTTTAAGCCGAATATTTCGACCATCGTCGGTGCGCTCTACACGGACAACGATCCGCGCAAAGATTCCGCCTTCACCATCTTTTACATGGGCATCAACCTTGGCGCCTTCTTGTCGCCGATCATTTGCGGAACCCTCGGTGAGCAAGTGGGCTGGATGTGGGGCTTCGGAAGCGCCGGTGTCGGAATGCTCTTGGCCACCGTGTGGCTCTACGTTGAGGAGCCCAAGCTCGAAGGACGCGGAATGCCTCCCGGCCGCGAAGGCGTTCGCCTCGGAGCTGCCGACTTCGGAACCATCGCCGCATTTGTCGCCGGCGGCGTAGCTACAGTTTACGGATTTTTGGCCCTTCAGGACGCTATTTCTGAGGACGCCATGTCGCTCGCCCTCAAAGTGGTAGGCGCCATCGCCGTTCTGGGCATCGCCTACATCATCTACAACGGAACCTCTGGTGGCGAGCAGTGGAGCCGCGTCGGAGCCATTCTGATCTTCTCAATCGCCAACATTTTCTTTTGGAGCGGATTTGAGCAAGCCGGCGGAACCTTTAACCTTTTTGCCGCCGAAGAGACCAACCGCGTGGTCTTTGGATACGAGATTGCCGCATCGCTTTTTCAGAGCATTAATGCCTTGGCCATCTTCATTTTCGCCCCCATGTTTGCCTCTCTGTGGGTCAACCTTGCCACCCGCAACATGAACCCTTCAACCCCTGCAAAGTTTGGTCTCGGCCTCACGCTACTGGCTCTTGGCTTTGTGGTGATGTCCTTCGCGAGCTTTGCGGCTGAAGGAGAAGGTCTGATCAGCCCCATGTGGCTGATCGGAGTGTACGTGCTTCACACGTTTGGCGAGCTGTGCATTTCGCCGATTGGACTCTCAATGGTGACCAAGCTGGCTCCGCCCAAAATTGTAAGCGTGATGATGGGCTTGTGGTTTGCCTCGATGGCCCTCGCTAACTACCTGGCCGGAATCATGGAGAGCCTTCTGCACTCTATCGCACCCGACATGAACTTGTTCGTGTTCTTGACCATCACGGCCGCTGTGGGTGCCGCACTGCTCTTTGCCCTGACGCCCCTGCTTCGCAAGCTGATGCGCGGAATCCACTAATCCGCAGCGTACCCCGCATAAAAAAGGCCCCAATTGGGGCCTTTTCTTTTGGACGGAGGTGCTGTTAGAAGTACACGATGTCGTAGCCCTTGAGCGTCAGCGTCTGGTACTTCTTTTCGTCAAACATGTAGAGGCGCGAAGGGCGCTTGGCCTTGGCGCTTGACCGTACGCTGTTGCCCGTTTCGATCAGTAGCTGACTCTTAAGAACCTTGCGGCGAAAGTTGCGCTTGTCAAACTTCTTGCCCAGCGCACATTCGTACAGGCGCTGGATCTCATTGAGGGTGAATTCACGCGGAAGCAGTGTGAACCCCACCGGGCGTCGCTTCACGCGACGCTTGAAGCGTTCACGGGCATACGCCAAGACTTCATCGTGGTCGTAGGCCATCGAGGGCACCTTTTGCACCGGCACCCATACATAGCCCTTGGACTCAAGCCCTGCCTTGAGCTCGTCCGACAAGCGTACGAGGCAATAGTAGGCAATGTTCACCACGCGACCCGAAGGGTTTCGGTACGGATTGGCAAACGAATTGAGTTGCTCCAGGGGCCAGTCGTCACGACCCGTAAGTACCCGAAGGATTGTCTTGGCCACATTCTCAGGGGCCTCTGCAGGCTGGATTACCGCACTCGGCAAGATGTGGGCACCTTCATAGGGCTCACCCACTTTGGTCGCCAACAACGTGACGAGCTGGTGGCCATCAAAGCCAAATACGACGACTGAGGTGGCCAATGCCACGTTAAAATCCGAGGGGTCAAAATCGATTCGCATGCTCATGGGGACAAAATTAGAATGCGAGGTGCAATAAGTGTACCGGGTTACACAATAGTAACACAAACCGCCCTTAAAAGACAAGCGCGGCACCTTGCGGTACCGCGCTCAGCGGGTGCACCTTAGTGGAAGTGCGTGAATCCCACACGTCCCGTAGGACGGTCTGTGCTCGATGTGCTCGCCAAAAGCCTGACTCTGGCGCACCAAGCAATGAACCCACTCGCCCAAGCACCTTCCTCTCGCCAGAGGCTGCCGATCCTCTATCCCAAGGATCCGTGAGCGGTTGCTCTCCCCCATCCAAGCCGTACGTGCCAGCTCGCAGCTCATTCTGCGACGTGCACCGAGGTCTAAACGCCGGACACGTTGGTGGAGCAATCTAGCGGAAGCAAGCTTCCACGCCCTAAGGCGTTCCAGATTGGCCGAGGGGCTCTACCCCTCTTGGACTGCACACTGAGGTTCCGACCGTCGTCGGGCAGTGGCAACCTAGTGAAGTAGACTTTATGGGGTACCAAGCAAGGCCTTCCCAAACTGATGCGCAGGAGCGCTACCCATCTACCTCAACGCGAACAACTTAACCTAAGTCTTGTCGTCCAGCTCAGACCATCTGTAGCGATGGCTTTGCCTGTTGCGCTCTATGAAGTTAGACAATTAATTGAAGCGTACAAGCCCGGTTGATAAGTAAAACTACGGGTGCAATTTCGGTCGTAAAATATTGCAAATCAACATTTTAATAAATGATGTTGCACCATGGTTTAGCGAAACAAAAAATCCCCTTAACCGCAGTTAAGAGGATTTTGTCGGGATGACAGGACTTGAACCTGCGACCACACGCCCCCCAGACGTGTACTCTACCACCTGAGCTACATCCCGAATAGGGCGGCAAATATACGCGAATTGATACAGTAAAATGGGACATCGGATCCGCATCGGTGCGAAGTCGCCTCGTACATTTGGGACATGGAACAACACAATGTCGTGATTATCGGATCCGGACCTGCCGGATACACTGCGGCCATTTATGCCGCACGCGCTGACCTCAAACCCATTATGTACGTCGGACTGCAGCCTGGCGGCCAACTCACCACCACGACCGAGGTGGACAACTTTCCTGGTTACCCCCAGGGAGTCGACGGTAATTCCATGATGGAAGATCTTAAAAACCAGGCCGAACGCTTCGGAACCGACGTTCGCTGGGGCATGATCAGCTCTGTGGAATTTTCTGAAACTCCAGGCGGATTCCACACGCTGACTGTAGATGAGGGCACCCAAATCCAAGCTCAGTCAGTCATTATTGCCACCGGTGCCACGGCGAAGTACCTCGGGCTTCCGAGCGAAGAACAATTCATGGGCCACGGTGTGAGCGCATGCGCAGTTTGCGACGGATTCTTCTACAAGGGCCAAAACGTAGTCATTGTGGGTGGTGGTGACACGGCCGCTGAAGAGGCATCGTACTTGGCCAAGCTTTGCCCCAAGGTTACGATGCTGGTCCGCAAGGGCGAGCTTCGCGCGTCCAAGGCGATGCAAAACCGCATCATGAACACTGCGAACATCGAAGTTCGCTGGCATACCGAGACCGTTGAACTTCTCGGTGATCAAGGCGTCGAAGGCGTCAAAGTGCGCAACCTTCAGACCGGTGTCGAAGACGTGATTGAAGCCACTGGATTCTTTGTCGCCATCGGCCACAAGCCCAACACCGACATTTTCAAGGGCCAACTCGACATGGACGAGGTGGGCTACCTTCAAATTCAACCCGGAAGCACCAAAACCCGCAAGCCCGGCGTTTTTGCTGCTGGTGACGTGGCAGACAAGGTCTACCGTCAGGCGATTTCTGCGGCCGGAACTGGTTGCATGGCCGCCCTCGATGCAGAGCGCTATCTCGCCGAGTTCCACTAGGACATCGAGGTTTAGAGCAAAAGAAAAGCCGACCCCTTGGGGCCGGCTTTTTTTATGCCGTGAGGCTTGGATTACATGCGCTTGCGTCCGCCGGGCTTGCCGCCGCCAAAGCTGGGCTTGCCGCCAGGGCCACCGCCAAACCGCTTGCCGCCACCGCCGAAGCTGGGCTTGCCGCCAAATCCGGGCTTACCACCTAAACGTGGCTTGCGGTCAGGGCCGTTGAACGACGTATCACTTGCACCGCGGTTGAACGCGTCGGCACGGTCGTCTCCGCCGCGTGCCCAATCGGGAGTCTCTTGGCGCTGGGTCCATGAGCCGCCGCGGTTCTTATCACCTTGGTAGCCACCTGAATTGCCTCCTTGGTAGCCGCCACGGTCTCCGCCGCCTTGGTAGCCGCCGCCACCTTGGTAGCCTCCGCGGTCACTGCTTCCGCCACGGTAGCCGCCTCCGCCGCCACCTTGGTAGCCACCACGGTCACTGCTTCCGCGGTAGCCGCCACCGCCGCCACCTTGGTAACCTCCGCGGTCGCTTCCGCCACGGTATCCGCCACGGTCACCGAACTTGCCTTGAGGGCGTCCACCGCCAAAACGGTCGTTGCGGGGTCCGCGCTCGCGCTCAAAACGACCAACTTGATCTTCTACGGCCTCGAGTTCTACGGTTATTCCTTTGATCTCAGCTCCATTGAGGGCCATTTGCACTTCATCGATGCGGGTCAAGGGCACGTTGAAGTAGCTCTGCTCGGGTCCACAGTTGACACCTTGAACCTCGCCTTCGCCGAGGCGGGCAGATTCGCGCAAGAAATCTTTAAGGGCAAACCACGTAAAGCCGTGGGTTTCGCCCACGTTGATCGAGAAGCGTTGCTCCTGTGGGGAATCCATTCCGCGCTGGCGCTTGGATCCGCGCTCTTCAAAGTCGCCTCCGCGCTCTTTGCGGTCCTTTTGGGGACGCACTGACGGAACCTCAGCTTGCTCGTTCACGTAGTGCTGCACGAGCTCGTGCAGTTCTGCGGCAAAGAAGCGCTCGATAAGTTCGCGCGAGGTCATGTGCTCGAATTGGGGCATTACTGCCTCAACCAATGGCTTGATTACCTCAGGAGCCTCAGGGTGGGCAGCGAACTCTTCAGCAAAGTGGTTCACCTGGCGCGCCAATACCTCGTCGCGGGTAGGCAGCGGGCTTTGCAGCATTTCGCGCTGGATCATCTTCTGAATGAAGGCGATTTTGCGGCGCTCCATAGGGTTGATGAGTGCCCAACTTGAACCTGACTTACCGGCACGGCCAGTACGTCCGCTGCGGTGGTTGTAGCTCTCGGTATCATTCGGGAATCCGAAGTGAATCACGTGCGACAGGTCTTGAACGTCGATTCCGCGAGCCGCTACGTCGGTACACACAAGGAGTTTAACGCGCTTGTGGCGGAACGACTGCATGACCAAGTCACGCTGCTGCTGGCTCAAGTCACCGTGAAGTGCAGAAGCGGTATAGCCTTCGGCCACAAGGCGCTCGGCGAGTTCCTGGGTTTCGATTTTGGTACGGCAGAAAATCATACCGTAGAGCCCAGGCGCGCTGTCAAGTAGACGACGCAATCCGCTGTAGCGGTGCTCCTTGGGCACGACAAATACCGTGTGCGTCACTGTAGAGGTGCCCGAGTTGCGCTGGCCAATTTGCACACGAACAGGGTCGTTCATGAGCGTCTTGGTCATCGAATCGATGGGCTTGGGCAGCGTAGCACTAAAGCACCAAATGTTGCGACCCTCTGGGGCTTGCTTGAGGACTTCTTGGACGTCGTCCCAGAATCCCATGTTGAGCATTTCGTCGGCCTCATCGAGAATGATGTACTCGAGGTCGTCAAACAGGACCTGACCTTGGCGGTTCAAGTCGAGAAGGCGACCTGGGGTTGCCATCAAAATATCCACGCCCTTTTTCATGGCTGTGATTTGGGTGCGCATCGCGGCTCCGCCGTACACGGCAAGCATGCGAAGGCCGGTTTCGGTCGCGTACTTCTCCATCTCAGTCGAAATCTGCACGCAGAGTTCGCGGGTCGGAGCCAGAATCAGCGCCTTTGGACGGTTCTTGGCAGACGGCTCGCCGTCCTCAAGAAGCATGTGAAGAAGTGGAAGGCCAAAAGCGGCCGTTTTACCCGTTCCGGTCTGCGCCAAGGCAACCATGTCGGTCTGACCTTTAGCCTCAAGTAGAATGGGAATTGTTTCGGATTGAACAGGTGTAGCCTGTTCAAAGCCAAGCGCTTCAATCGCTTGGAGGAGTTCGGCGCGAAGGCCGAGTTCAGTAAATGTTGACATCGCGAGGATGGAATTAAAAGCCCTAATAAAATGGCCCCAACCCGCGGAGCCTTCGGTCGTAGAAAAGCATATCGTCCTGTAAGCCGGATTCTGTTCGCCCCTTGCGTTGCGCCCTTGCCATTGATCTGGGCAGTTGGTCACCCAACTGCTCTATCTGCCTACCCGCTGGCTCAGACGAGCCGTCTTCAAGCGCCAGCCTACATGGCATTTCATCCCGCGAGGTTTACCAAGCCATCAGAATTGCTCCTGACGCTGGTGGGCTCTTACCCCACCTTTTCACCCTTGCCCCCGTTACTCATACGATGCTCCGTTGGCGGTTTCCCTCTCTGTGGCACTAGCTGTCAGCCTTGGGTTGCCCCTCAACTGCCTACCCGTTAGGTAGCGCGGTGCTCTGTGATGTCCGGACTTTCCTCCCTTCGGAACCGAAGCCCCTTAAGGCGGCAAGGCGGACGTTATGCGGGCGCAAAGGTACAACAAATAAGAAGACCGCCCGGTTACCCGGGCGGTCTCACTCTTTTAGAGGTCAAACGGACGCTTAGCGCACCACAACGCGGAGCACCGCCTGGCCCTCTGATCCGCTGAGACGGACCATGTAAATACCCTTGGCGTAGTCACGTAGGTCTAGGTTGACGTCGAGGCTCGCGCTGCGCTTGTCGACCGACGTGGCTGTCACCACTTGGCCCATCACGTTCAGCACCTCGAGTTGGCCTTCAAAGGCTTCGTTTCCTGCAATACGCACTGTGAACACACCCGTGTTGGGGTTCGGGAAGGCCGCCAAAGTCTGACCCAAGGCGTTCTCGTCGAGGCCGATGTGCGAGGTCACCGTGAAGGTGGTCGTATCAGCCGTGCCGCAAGTGGAATCGGTGACCACGAGGGTTACCGTGAATACGCCAGCTGCGCCGTAGGTGTGGGTAGCAGTGTCGCCGCTGCCCGAGTTGCCGTCGCCGTAGGTCCAATCAAAGGTTTGGCCTGTAGAGGTGTTGGCGTAGAACTCAAAGGTTCCGGTCGCAGGATTCACCTCAGCGAAGTTCGCAACCGCAGTAGCAGTCGTTGAATCGATGAGTGCAGTTACTGGCAAGCGAAGGTTCGAGCAGGCCTGAGCTTCAGCTACAAGCTTGAAGTTTGGACGGTTGTTCGAATGGGTCGCGCTCACCGTACCTGGAGTACATCCGCTGGCAGCACCGGCATCGGCAAAGCCATCAATCGTGCCCTTGCGCGTCAAGGTTTCGTATCGAACACTTGAGTTCGATGTGTATGACGTGTTATTGAAGCACACCTCCACACAGAAATCACTTACTCCATCCCAAAGGACTGGCGTGCTGAAATTGTGAAGGTTCCATCCCGCAGTCGTATTGTACGTTGCCGTGTTAAATACCGTGGTGAAGCCCGTGTTGTCAATGTATCCAGTCGTCGGAATCGTCGGGATGTTGCCCGCCTTCACCGTGAAGTCATTCAATCCCTGAGCCGCTGAAGACACTACGTCAAAGGCGATTCCGCTGATCAGCGATGGGTTTGCACCGCCAAGCGCAGCCTGAAGCTCGTCGGCATAGATGATGTACTGTGCGCGTCCATCGTGGTAGAATGTCTTGTACGGAGTGATGTTGGTACTGGTTGATGCCAATGTGCCCACGTTCTGGACAATGGTATCAATTGACGAGCGGTAACCCAAATAGTAGGTCGCATTTGGATCAAGAGCAACGGTCAAGCTGTCGCCATCCACAATCGCCACGGTATCGGTCGCCGTGGGGTACCATGCGTAGCGAACGCCAGGAATGGCATTGGCCACAAAGGTCACCGAATCTGCATTGAAGCACACTGGAGTTTGTGCAACGGTCGCAGGAATGATTGAAGTGGTATTGCGAACTCCACCATTGAGGCTATCGTTCGATGCCACTTGGTCGTTGGCGTAGGTCACCCAACCCTGTACCGCGAATGCTCCGCCCGCGTAAGTGTTAAATGGACCCACTTGAACTGTGTCAGAACCAAAACTCGGAATGGAGATTCCCGTCAACGCAGCCTGCTGGGTAGCGACTCCGTTTGGACCATTCAGCACAATCGTCGCAGTGTAGCCCGTAGCAACCTGGTTGCCACGATTCTTCACCACTACAGTAGCATAGGCATTTGAATCACCACAACCTGCGATGCCTTGAATCATTTCAAGTGACATGTCGTAGTCGATCGGGGTGTACTCGTCCGCACCAATATCTGGCGTGGTCGTTGAGCGCACATCACCGTCGATGTCAGTGATGAATCCGGCAATTGGAGTTCCGATGTTGTTCGGTCCACCGTTCACCACGTGAAGGTCATTGTTGCCTGCGAAGACAACTTGGTTCGTAGATGAGTTGGCATTTAACGCTGGGAATGCTGTCTTCCAAGCTGCAAGGCTCGCTTGGGCGGCGCCATACCACACGAATGTGGCTCCGCCATGGTTGTACACGTTGTAGTCCATCGTCACCGAGTCCATAGAAGTGCCACTGAAGTAGAACGCGTAGGTTCCGCCCTGGAAGATGTTGTTGCGCATGTTCAGCACCTTGGATTGCGAGGTACCTGTTGAGGTCAACATGTAGCAACCGTAGCTCGAACCCTTGAAGGTGTTGTAGTACATGTTCATGTAGCGTGCGTAAGGGAAGTAGCCACCATAGCTGCTCGTTCCGATGAACATATTGTTTGCAATCAACGAATTAACTGCAGGCTTGTAGTCACGATTTAAGTAGCCCAACACGATTCCGTAGTAGTACGATTCAGAGAAGTTGCGCTGAACCTCAACTTCGTTCACATAGTACCCGTACATCGCATAGTTGAACGAATTACGGAAGTTGTTGATCACGTTATCGTTGATCACTAAATCATCCATATAGTAGGCGTAGTAGCCGTAGTAGTATGCCTTTTTAACCGTGTTACCCGAGAACACGATGTCGTTGCATCGAACCGTAGTGCTGGTTCCGTTAAAGCGCACACCGTAGTAGCCACCCTTGATGACGTTGTCGGTCACAGTAATGTGGTTGGCATTGTTTCCATACGCTGAAACCGATGTCAAGCTGGCAGTCGACGCAATCCCCGCAATGGTCGACGTGGTTCCAGTGGTATCCGCAAGGATTGTGTTGTTGTGAATCGTGATGTACTCGGCTCCTCCCGTCAAAATGACACCTGACATAGCGGGTGCATTTACCGTGAGGTTTTGAATTTTCACGTGCTGGGTTCCGTTGAAAACCACCGCGCCAAATTGGCCAACGGTTCCTTTGATTGAGGAACCTCCTGCGGCTGCACCTTGGAAAGTTACCGTGTTCGTCGCACTGGCACCTGGAATGAGGGCAAGGCTCAATCCACCGGTGTGCTCATAACCCGCCAGTGTAATGGTAACTGGACCCGAAATGCCACACACACCGAGTGCGTTCACCGCAGCCGCGAGGGTGGTGAAGTTGTTAGCTCCAGTTCCATTGATGTCCACCGTGTAGGCACCGCTCATCGCACTTAAACATGGGGTACTAAATGTGAATGGCCCTACCCACTGACCTGCAGTTGCGCCACATGCCGTTTGGTAGTACACCTGATATCCAGTGCCAGGAGTTAAGCCAGTAATGGTGTATGGGTTCGTTGACGCCGCAGCCTGGTTTGCACCTGATGCACCCGAACCTATGCTAAAGCCCACAGGACCCCAAGCAATCTGACCACCCGTTGCAGCTGGCGTCCAAGAGACCGTAGCCGTTGCGGGTGTGGTAGCTAAAGTCACATCCGGAACCAAACATGGCGACTGTGTTGTAGTAAGGGCAACGTTGTCCACATGCACATCGTAGCCCGTAGCAAACGGATGTGCTGCGCTTGAGGTCAAACTTTCAACGTAGAAACCAATCTTAACCAAGCCCGTGTACGCACTCAAATTCAGAGAGTAGCGACCGCCAAAGGGGCTCATTCCGCTCATACGATGATACTTTTTCAATGCGGAAGTGCGGTTCCACGTAGCTCCATTGGTTGTAGAAATCACTACCATCACAGAGTCGTCGAGTCCCATCACTCCGGCAGTGGTACCACCTGATGTGGTTGCACCCATATCCCACTCAAAGTAGGTAGTATGAGCCACGTCGCCAAGGTCAATCGACGGGGTTACGGTCCAACCTTGCGTCGTAGAGGACGCAACGGGCACACCATTTTCAATAGCACCCGTGGTGCCATTGTTTAGCCAACCACTTTGCATCCATGCAGATGTGTTCGACGCAATGACCGTTGGGTTAGCCGCTGGGCCATTCAGCTCAGACCAAAGCATTGGCTTGGGTACCGTCGCTAACGGATCGTAACCCGCAGTGAAGTTCTCGACCCATCCAACCTGGACAGGAGTCACAAAGCTGTAGGGCCCAACCCATACAGACGTCTGACCCGCACCACAGTTACCTGAAAGATAAAGGTCATAAGAGGTATAGGATGTGAGTCCCGTCATGGTATAAGTCGTGGTGGTAATCGTCGTGCCTTGTCCTGTTCCTGGAGTAAATCCTTTAGGGCCCCATTGGAGATCCACGGCAGCTGACAGGCTACTAAACGTTACTTGGGCAGAATTTGCGCGAACATTTGAAACGGTCACCGCAAATGGTGCTGGGCAGCCTGTAGGAGTGAACTCTACCGCTCCAATGTCTGGAGTTGTCGAACTGCGCGCTGCACCATTGATGTCAGTCGGAACCAAGCCAAACACTGGAGTTCCCGCGTTGTTGTATCCAAAAGCACCGGGAGTCACGTCGCCTGTGGCCACATTAATAAACAGAGGATTAGATCCAAGGCTGTTAGCATCCGCTCCAGTTGCAGTTGACCAGTCTGCAACCGTGGTATAGCGGGCCGTCGCCGAACGGGCTCCGACAAAATTCAATGTTCCACCTGGATTGTTGAGGTGGAGTCCGTTGTAATTTGAACTAATTAGAGCAGTCGTCGAGGCATTGTAGAGGCAGTACTTCTGACCTGTTCCCGCAGATGCGATACTGATCAGGTTGTTCTTGAAGTTTACGCTGTTCAGGTTACCTGAAAAGTACGCTCCATAAACTGTACTTGTAGCAGTAGATGTTGATGAATTAAAGTCTAACGTGTTGTGGTAAAAGTCTGTAGTATCCGTAGATAGCATATACATGCCATATAATGTTCCGGTGCCATTGTTTACGTTGTAAATGGCATTATTCGCAATCAATGCACGATTTGACGCAGTACCTGTCAAGCTACTTCCGTACATCAAATATCCAGTAAAATTGGCCGTACCTGAGGCACCACCAAGGTCATGCACACGGTTACCAGTGAATCGAAATCCTGGGTTCCGACCATAGTTGTACATGCCATAACAGGTGCTCACTGTAGCACGTGAAATTCGATTGATATCGTTATTTAAAATGCTTAAGTTATTTTGACCGTAGGCATAAATTCCATAGATGTAGAAGTTCGAAATCGTAGAGTTTCGGACCGTATTGTTACTTGGGCGTGTACCCATAGTAAGACCGTTGCCTAAAAGCGCCAATCCATAATAGCCACCAATAATCTGGCACGAATCAATGAGCAGATTAGAAGCAGACGACCCACCTGTCGTAGCTGAAGATGTTGCAGAAGAGGTCAACGTAAAGGCGCTAAAAAGTGTAGATGTTGACGTTTCTGACGTTTTAATAATGCAGCGCTTGAAGGTGTTGTTGTTCGCATTGTTGCTCATGCGCACACCCCAACCGTTAGTCGTACCTGCCGCTTCGATGGTCAGATCTTCAAACCTCAAATAATCTGCTCCATTGAGATAGAGTGTATGGTAACCACCCGTCGTTACGGAATTGGTCAGTGTATTGAAATTTCCCTTCACCGTGATGGTATTCGTCGCAGACATTCCGGGGATTTCATTGATCGTCAATTGCTCATTGTATGGTCCCGAGTTTGCAAGAACCTGAAACACGACTGGTCCGGCAACACCACATGAAGCTGCCGCGAATGCCGCGGTAAAATTGGCATAGGTTCCACCTGAGCCAATGGTGTAGGTACCCCCTGCCAAGTTGGCCAAAGTGGTAATCTGAACAGACGTAGAGTAGCTTGTCAGCGATGAATTGGCACAAGTCACTGCACAACGGTAGTAGGTGTCCGCTGTCTGCGACACGGTAACGTTTGATGTGGTTGCACCTGTGATTGGAGTCCATGAACCGGTACCGGTTGTCGACTTTTCCCACTGGTATGAAATACCTGAGGCAAGCGTGGCTCCGGTCAATTCAAGGTTAAAGTTTTGAAGTGGGCACACCGCAGTTGCGCTTGCCGTGGTAGTGCCCGCATTGGGTGATCCTACGCATGGCGCCAAGGGCACGAACGTTACAGAACCTGTAAAAAAGCGTGGGTTGTTTGCACCACCATAGCCTATGTAACTTCCAGCGATTTGGGCATCACCAACTAAAAGGTTGATTCCGCTATTCGAAAAGGTATTCGGCGACGCGGTCCCTACACCTGTACCACTGTAGCTCACGGTTCCTGTAGGAACAAGAGCAAATCGGTACGTCGTGCCGGCAGGAACTACTATGTTTAAACCAGTTAGTACGTTGTTAACTCCTGTAGCAGTGATACCTGAAATGGTGCCCGAAGCAGCCAATGACCAACCAGAAGGTGGGGTTGTTGTCGAAAATGCTCCCCCTGGCGCTCCACTCAAAGAGGTCGAGCTAACGTACAAATCAGCGGTAGTAGCATTGTGTGACGTTGTTGTCCACTGACCAACCTGAGTAATCTGAATTGGTGAACCCGATGTATTCTGAACGGCGAACGTGATGTAGCATGATCCCGCAGCTCCTGTACCACAGCTATTCGAACCGGTGTAACCCGTGCTCCCTGTGGTGGAGTTCAACGTCACCTGAGCGAAGTTGGTGATGCTCACTAAGAGGGTAAGCAACCAGAAGTAGATTTTTTTCATGTGTTTAGCTTTTCGTCGAGGGGGCAATTTAGGAACGATCCATGAAAATTTGGTAAAATATTTAAGAGTATTTCTAAACATGTTTCACCAATTGAAAGGGCATTCAGGAGTTTAACATGCTAGAAATTATTCTAGTAGGCGGTACCTCTTTGCGAAATTCTGTTCATAACTAAAGATTGGGGGCAGATCTCTAGAAATACGGGATTGTTAATTAGAAATTCATACCTTTGCCGCCCTCGGGAAGTAGCGCAGGTGGTAGCGCATCTGGTTTGGGACCAGAGGGTCGCAGGTTCGAATCCTGTCTTCCCGAC
>Ga0102923_1000298_pt1 | contig 13514 bp, 2 predicted proteins | sample Colrivmeta156902_FD_78206 | JGI IMG/M metagenome (GOLD analysis project Ga0102923, IMG submission 78206) | Estuarine microbial communities from the Columbia River estuary - metaG 1569-02 | ecosystem: Environmental > Aquatic > Marine > Intertidal zone > Estuary | place: USA: Columbia River Estuary...
ATACTAAAATGGAGGTTAACAAAAAAGGTATTGATGTAAAAGCAGAGATGCAGAAAATGCGTGAACTGCATACTATCTATGCTGAAATGAATGAGCAAGAACTGGAAGAAAGATTCTATGAGGAATACATGGCTGACCAGTTTGAAGACTTTAAAGGTAACCAAAAAGATAACAAGACTCTTCCAGGTATTCGTGGATGGTTCCAAAAACTTCTTGATCTTATTAAAGGCTTGTTTAATCGTTTCTCTCGTAATGAGCTTACAAACTTATTCCGTGAAATAGATAGAGGAGCTTATAGAAATAATAAAGTAAGAGAAAATAGATTTACAAAGCCAGATGCTGTAAGTATAAGTGAACCTGTACTTAAAGCTATTAAGGTGGGAGAAGTAGACGTACTAGATGAAAATGGTATGTACATTACTATTCCTAGATATCTTTCACAACAAGAAGGAGATCAACTTGCTAGTAATATAGCATCTAAGTATCACTTAAGAGTATTAAATGGTACTGGTCAGTATAATAAGATGCAGGTGCTTAATGAAATCTTTGCTGACTTCATGGATCTGTATGATATTAATGGTTCTAAAAAAGAGTTCTATCTTAATGAGATTGATACTCTTTATGAACAAGATCCAGATCTTGCTAGACAATACCAAAATAAACTACAGCAGAAATATCAAATTTTTGTAGAAGAACAGAACAGAAAGTCTCTTGCTGAAGCTATTGATACCCATCTTAAGATAATGGGTTATCAACAAGAGCTTGAAGATGAGGAGTTTACATCTATGGAAGATGAGTTTGGTTCTAGAGTTACTACTGATAACTGGAAAGAAACTCACTCTATTGGTGGTTTTGGAAGTCTTAGTAAGTTCTTACGTCAATATATTGCAGCTACTACTTATGTAATAGATAAAGATGAGTTTGGAAATACTGAGTTTGTAAATGGAGAACCATTGATTCAAGCAGTAAACGCTAACTTAGTTTATAATGGTGTACTAAAAGCTGTTTCTAATATTACAGATCAAAATCAGTTTGTAAACAGACTTCAGCAACTTCGTTCTGAAAATACAGAAACTGGTAAGTTTTTAAATAAATTCTTTAATGATGTTGATCTAAACATAGATCCAACTACTGGAGGATTTTCTGTAGATAATGCTAAGCAATCTACATTGTTCCAGATGGTTATTAAAGGATTCCAGCAGTATACTGTTGACTATATCTTTATTAACAAGGACATTCGTCAGAGCAAAAAAGTTTCTGCTCTTATGATTGCAAACAGAATGGGTGTAGCTAAGACGCAGTTTACACAATGGCAAAACGCTTATGTACAAGTATTTGAAGATCAGATTCTTAAGCTTAAGACTACTCAAGAAAAGAAAGCTTTTGCTAAAGAACAAACTAGTGCTCTTCAAGATTTAATGACATACTTAGATCCTGGTGCATACATCTCAGATGAGGACATGCATATTGAAACTCAGCGTATTAGTAATGAACTAAAAGAAAATCTTGGTATTTCTTTATCACCTTTATTTATAAAGTTCTCTATTTCTGCTGCTAAAGATCCAGGTATTAGAACTGAAAGCCAAAGAAAGCTTGCAGAATCATACTCTGATGTAACTGGTATTACTATAGATTCTATTAGACAGATTGTTAAGTCTGTTCAAGCTTTAGAAAATCCATTTGCAAAGAACATTGATAGTCTTAAGAAAGACGATACTGAGATTGTTCTTCCAGGAGAAGATAATGATCCATCTGATCTTTCAGATGACATGGGTGAAGGAGGTAACGTTACTCGTATAAATGAACTAGCTAAAGGTAATGCTATCTTTGATGAGACTGTAAGTAGTACTTCTTATAAGAATGCAGAAGGAGAATTGGTATATAGCCATCAGCTACCTACATTCCATTTAGTTAAAGTTAATTCATTAAATGATCCTTCAGTTTTAAATGAGATATCAGAGGATGATTTTGTTTCTGGCAATATTTTACTTGACTCTTCAGAGTTCCGTAGTTTAGTAGGAGACTTAAGAGTAGAAAGAATAGAAGGAATGAAAAACTCTATTCTTAATGAGACTGCAGACGGTGGTTTGATTGAAGATAAGACTATTACTTCTAACCAGAATAAAGGTATTACCTACGGTAGTTTTTCTGATCGTGAGTTTATCATATCACTTCTTGAACTATATAAGTATAATAAAGAAGCAAGAGGAGAAAACGGTATATTCTATACAACACAACACTTAATAAGGGTAATTGAAGCTTCTAATACTGCTGATACGGTAGCACTACCAGTTATTAAAGCAGTAGAGACAGACCCTGATAATAATACAAAGCTTTCAAAAGAAGCTGTAGATATTCTAGCTAAAGAGGTAGCAAGAGAGTTTGCCCGTATTCAAAAAGTAGGTAATGAAATTCGTACTAAAGTTTTTGAAGATGGAGAGATTGAAGGATACCACTATGCTGTAGATCAGAACGGTTTTAGAGATTCTAAGAAAAAGCCTAGAGGTGTTAAGTTCTACAAGATGGCAAACATGCTTGGAAAAGAACTAGCTGAAGAACTTGAAGCTGATGCTACAAATCCAGCTTTTGATTTAAGTACAAAAGCAGCCAAGATTAATGCACGTATTCAAGAATACTGGGCAGAAAGAATGGATGAGTTTGTAGATACATTAGACAATCTTGGTGTTATAACTATAAGTAATACTGCTGAAGCAGGTGAGACTATAACTAATAATTTAGTTGATGACTTTATTACTACTGGTTTTACAACTAAAGGAGATGATAAAAAAGCTGTAGCTGACGAAAGAAAGAATGATAAACTAAATCTTATCCCAGGATCTGTTAGACATAACCTTGGACAGATTTTACTTAACGATTATATTAATACTTTGGCTTTCAATCAGTTATTATATGGTGATGAAGCTAAAGCATTTAAAGATGAGATTGATCAGGTTAAGCGTGCTAAAGGTGCAAACGGTTCTGGTCCAAGTTTAGAATCTGTTATACTATCTCCTGAGCTTGGTATTACTGAACAGTTTACTAAGTCTCACATGTTAACGTTTACAGACCCTAAGTATAAATCTAAATATGCTGGTGGTTTAAAAGATAAAGCAGATGCTCAGTCTTACACTACTGTTAAAGGTGCAAGATATACATTATATGGTCTTGGTCAACTTACTCCTCAAATAGCAAAAATTCTTGATAAGATTGAAGCTGGAATATCACTTACTCCAGATGAGATATTTGGTCCAAATGGATTAGAAGCTATAAAAGGTATGCTTAACTCTAAAAAGCTTGTATACTTTGATGGACCAATGTATATTAAGACATCAACTATAATGCTTACTAAAGAGTTTACTTCTATGCAAGTAGATGGTAAATGGGTTGCTCATGTTGGTAATGAAGAGCTTCATGACTTAAGAGAGAGAATGGAAGCATTTGAAGCAGCTAACTCTACTGTTACTTTTGCAGCTCCTAAATCTGCTAGTAAAGGTGTTAAGAAGAATGTATTTGATTCTAAGCTAGGATTTAGACATGCTTCTAATGATAACTTTATAGAGCAAAGTACTAAGTATTGGAGACTTCAGTTGGTTAACCCATCTAATAAGATTCAGATTACTGACCCTACACAAGCTAAACAGATTATTATTGCTGAGCAAGATGATTCTACTATGGTAGACTTTATGGGTTCTACTATTTCTGTAGGGGAACTTAAGAAGCTTTATTTACAAGATACAGATCAACGTGTAAAGAATAACTATTTCAGAGCTCGTAATGAGATCTTTGACATAGAAAAAGGTTTTGAAGAGTTAGGTAAGTCTATTAACCAAGATAAGGTAACAGCTAAGCTTGAGAAGTTCCAGAAGAGAGCAATAGAAAATCTTAGAGCTTCTGGTGCAGATAGCCAGTTACTAGAATTCTTCTCTTTAGATGAAGAAACTGGTAAGCCTAAATACAATCTTAACAGTACACTTACTCTTGAAAAATATACACAACTATTTTTAGCTTATTTCTCTAAAGGAGTAATGAGTGAAAAATCACCAGGTCACTCTGTTGCTTTGATGTCTAACTATGGTGTTAAAGTAGTTAAAGTATTTACTGGTAGATATGATGAGGATGGTGTACCTATTGGTAAAGTTGTTCCACGTGCCTTGGTAAAAGCAGATCCTAAGAAGTATATGACTGCTAAACGTTGGGATAATGAGATTGACCGAATGTTTACCGGACTTAAAGAAGGTGATATATATGTTGATGACTTACGTCACAACGTACCGGAATATGATGATAACGGAAAGATTATAGGTCGTTATGCAGAGTTTATGATGCCTCCACACTTTATGGAGGATATGAACTTAAAGCCTGGTGATCCAATTCCTGACTGGATTGCTAAAATATTTGGTGTACGTATTCCTTCACAGGATAAGCACTCATTTATTTCTTTAAAGCTAGTAGACTTTATGCCGGCTTACTATGGTTCTACTGCAGTGTTTCCACATGAGCTGATTGAGATTTCTGGAGCTGACTTTGACATTGATAAACTGTATATGCATATTGCAGATACGTATACCCGTGCTGGTAAACGTATAGCATATGGTACAGCTAAAACAAAAGAAGGTAAGTTTGAAGAGTTTGTTCGTTGGAATTCTAAAAATAATAAAGCATTCCGTGAAGAGTTAAATCGTATAAAAGAAACAGATCCTACTTATCAAGGTATTCTAAAGAGAATAGCAGATCTAAAGAAACTAGAAAAAGGTATAGATAAAGCATTTCAGAATACTCAGATGTCTGATGAGTCTATTAAAGAAGGCTTTACTACAGCTGTACAAGCATCACGTCTAGTAGATGCAGTGAGACAGAAACTTACAGGAATGCCTGATCTTAATGAGTTTTCTGATCAGTATGGTCTTGTAGAAGATACTTACTTTATGAAGGATCTTCAAGATACTATTGATGCTCTTGATAAAAAGGAAGAAAGAGACTTTGTTCTATCAATAGGTTCAGAGTGGTATGATGCCTTTAAAGATCTTAACACTAAGCTAAGAGATGTAGAGACAAGAATCATATCTGAAGCTTTGAAGTCAGTAAGTCTTCCAGCTTCTTTTACTCAGTTGGCTGAATCTAAAGTTGAACTAAACAACGGTGTTCTAAACAATAAGATACTTAGTCAAAAGATGGCTCTTCTTAACAATGAGCATATCACCAAAGGTGGTAATAAAGCCATTGGTTTTGAGGTGGCGTCAGTAAAAGCTTTAAGTGACTTGTTAGATCCTACTGTAACAGATAACCTTCTTGATATTTTATCAATAGGTGTAGATGAAAACGGAGAAAAGATTTATCCAAAAGGTCTAAAAGAAATCTTATTAGAAGGTGGCTCTGATGTAGATAGCTTAATAGGTAAGCTTAAAGCATATAAAAATAACAAAGAAGGTTCTAGAAACATTGGGCCTGCTGTTAATGCAATGCTTACTTATGCTATCCTTAACAACTTTGGTATTCAACTTAGAGATAATGCTGTTGATCCAAAGTCTGGTGAACTTATAAAGATGTTTAAGTTTAAACTTAACGGACATGTGTTCTCAGGATATGGTAATACTCGTAGCTATAATCCAACTACAGGTAAGTATGATTCAGATCAAAGGATCTTTAACACTATATCTACCTTAGTATCTGCTATGACGGATAACGCTAAAGAGCGTTTGGCTGCTCGTTTAGGATTAAATATTGAAGCTGTTGGTCATGTATCTAACATGGTAGCTCAAGGTGTTCCTCTTAAATCTGCTATACTATTTATGCTACAGCCAGCTATTAGAGAGTATTTTGAGATGACTAAAATAGCATCTAATAATGTTAAAACTGCAGCTGAAAGTGAGATATTTAAGTCTCAAATTGCTAAAGAGTTGTTAGCTAAGTATAGATCTGATGCAGGTGAGAACTTTGTTAAAGAAGACCTTACTGATGATATTCTTGTAGAAAACATAAAGAATAACGGATCAAGTCCTACATATCAAGCTTCTGTACTAGAAGACTTTATGGGTATTATAAATCAAAGTAAGTACTATAGTTCTGTTGCACAAGTATTAAAGTTAACTAAAGGTTTAGGTACAAGCTTTGAAGAGTACGATAAGATTAATGAAAATATTGATGCATTAGGTTTAAGAGTTAAGGATAATAAAGCTTTTGAAAAGTACATAGATCCTATTAATGGTATGCATCCTCCATTTGACTTACGTCAAACGTTTATGGGGTATGATCAATCTAAACCTTATCACAACTTTATTGAAGGATATATTAAGATAGCTGATCAAATTAGCCAGATATCTAAAGGTATGTTCCTAGAAAGAACTGCTGTCTTTAAGCGTATTGAGCAGATTGTAAAAGATAACCTATCTGTACGTATGTCTCTTAGAGAAAGATTTAATACTGAGCTTAAAAAAGACTTGATTTCTTACTTGTCTATTAAAGCTTATAGAAAATATCTTGCTGATAACGGAAGAACTGGTACGTTGTCTACTATGACTAACGCTTTGATATATGATCAAGCGGCAGAATCTAAAGGTGAAGACTTTATGGATATAGTAGATATTATGAGAACTATTAGAGAAAAGCTTCCTAATAACTATTTGGCTAACCAGTTCTTAAATGTAGTATCAACTAGTATATACAATGCTAGTGGTGAGGTAGCTCTTAATCCTAAAAACAAAGATGGTATTAATAAAATTGAAGCTAATACATGGGCTAAGCTTAGTGACTACCAAGTAGAGAAACTAAGAGATGCTTTTGTAGATATCTATCAATCTGAAATAGACTTTGACGGTAATGGTAAAAACGGTAGAGATATGGCTAATGCTTTATTTAACTACCTTGTTGTTAAAGATGGTGCACAGTTTAGAAGTGGATCATTCATTAGATACATTCCTAACTTTATCTTTACTGACTTCTTAACTAGTACAGGTCTTGCTAATGATGTTCTTAAGCTTTCTGCTACAGCAGACAATGTAGAAGATTTAGATGAAAAGTATAAGCAGATTTTTGGTGTAACATCAACTAGTCTCTTTAATGAGTTTATGGAAAACTATGTTACACACGTGGGTAATTCATACTATGTTAAGAAGATGCCTATTGCTAATGTAACCAAGTTTGATCCTACTGGTAATAAAGCTGTAGATGATTTTGAACCAGCATCAGTTGTGGAAACTGAAAAGGGTATATCAATTAATATATTTAGGGGTGCTCGTGATACTAAGGCTAAATTTAAGTCACAAGAAGAGGCTTTAGAATATGAAGCAGGACTTACATATCTTAGTGATACAGATTATTTAGAGTATCTTAGCTTCCTTTCTGAAGAAGAGTTAGCTGCTCTTAGTGAGTCTAAGGCTACAACTAAGAAGTATAATGATGATGAAAAAGCTAGATTTAAGAAAAATATGCAGTCATTAAGGGATAAAGGCTTTACCACAAGTAATACTGGTGAGGTTAAGTTTCCGTATATTATTAAAGTTAGCTCTGGAGAAAGATTTAAAAGCGATACTTATTACATTCTTAAGTCTGTACAGCAGGCTACAAAGGATCCAAAAAAAGGAGCTGATTCTAAAAGACTTATTCAGAAGGGACAGACTATAGCTCAAGGTGTATCTGCTTACTATGAAAAGATTGAAAGAAAAGGTGCTTCTAAAACGTATAAGGGTGGAGCTATATTTGATCCAATCCCTGAGACAGCTAGTATACCAAGATATCGTAAGCCGATAGATAACACTACAGGATACCATCCTTTCTATGCACAGAAGGCTATTACAGATCCAGATAAGTATCAAATGTTTTTAGAAAATATGGGTGTTCCTCGTGAGCGTGCTGAAGCTGATACTAAAGTATTGTTCCCATCTAAGCCTGTAGATACAGGATCTCGATCAATGGTAACTGTTTTATTAGAAGATTATGGTATAACTACTAGTGTTCAAAATAAAGGTATTACCTTTGAGGGAGAAATGTTTGAGATTTTAAAAGAAAACATATCAGCTAAAGAGTTTGAAAACATAAACTCACCTGCAGATCTTTTAAAAGTATTAGGTTATAAAGATACTGCAGCTGCTCCTAGAGTTTCTATTCCAACAGAAGAGTCTGCAGAAAGTATGAAATCTACAAAAGATTCTAGTAAATCAGATCTTGACTCTGTACGTAAGATGATAGAAAGTAGTCAATTATTTACTAGCATGCCTGAAGGGGCTACTGATGCTGAAGAAGTAAAAAGAAGAATAGCTATGTTATCTGCTAATCAAAATCCTTTAAATGATGAGTGTGCTGGCTAGGCTTACTTTTTAATAACAAACTAAATTTAAAACCTAATTATGGCTTGTCAATTATTTAGAACAGATGGTAAAGTAGAGAAGGTATTAGCTCCTAATGAGAAGCCTTCTTTACTATATTCAGAAATATTAACTGTAGTAAAAAAGGAAGGATCTAAAAAGTTCATTGACTCTATACCTTATCTTAGAGATCGTCTTGAAGATGGTACATTATTAAATGAGTCTTCAGAAGAGATAGCTGTAGGTATATGGAGTATTGCATATAGTCCTGAGTATCAAGCTTTTTTTAATAATCTGAATAAAAAATTAAATGTTTTTGCTGATGAAAATGGTGAACCTAAGTTTGCTGTTTTTAATAGTAATGTTCTAAATCAAAAATCTAATTTTGGTAAAGTAAGTACTGGTTATGTTCTTGATCCTCAAAAAGCAGCTTTTGTAAAGGCTGCAGTTAAAAGAGGTAATAAGTTACAGCAAGCAATTATAGGAGCTTTGGTTGAGAACCCAGAAAATCCTGTGATATTAGAACCTAAAAGTCATACTTACATTGATGCTGAAGGTGAAGTGTATACGTCTACTACTACCGCTATTAAAGGTAAACTAGAAAATGATGCATACGCTGCTAATAGAGCTATTGGTACTAGTGTAGATAAACTATTACAAGGTATAATTGAAGGTAAAAACTTTAAGGATAGTTCTGAAGGTATCACTGAAATAGATGAGGCTACTCTAAAAAATCTATTTACTACTTTACAAGCTTACATTGCTGGTGTTACAAGTGATGGATCTGTGGTTGTTACTCAGGTTGCACTTGGGGATTCTATGTCTAAGATAGCAGGATCTCTTGACCTTCTTGTAGTTAGTCCTACTGGTAAGTTAAAAGTAATTGACCTTAAGGTTTCTAAAAACTCTGTTAAGAGTGAAGCATATGATAGAAAATTTGGTGTGAAGCAAGGATCTGTTTTTATGGGTCAGACACTTTCTACTAGACAACAACATGGTATCCAAGTTGGTACATATAAAAAGCTTATAGAGCTTTCTGGTTTTGAAGTTGAGGGTGTTTCTACTGTTCACTTAAAGATAGATCTTGATTCTAACAATAAGATTACAGACGTTACTTTTGAAGGGGAAGTTAATCATCCATTAAGTATAAATAAAGAGTTTGTAGATAAGGTCATCCCTACTGAAGTAGAACCTAGAGATAGAGCTACTGAGCTTAGGAGACAATTAAAAACAGATAATCCTGCAGATGATCCAAACTTTCTTACTGATGAGGAGTCTAAACCTGAAGAAGAAGTTTCTGGTGATATGTATGATCGTATGTATCAGGAAGTAAGAAAGGTTATTGATCTTTTTGAGACTAGAAAAAAGTATTTAGAAAAAATACGTGGAGGAAAGACTAGCGTTGATAAGAACATAATGATTGATAAAATCAATGAACTTATTGTAATGATGGGTAGTGAACTTAGAATTGATAAACCATCTACTGCTTATGGTGCATTCTTACGCTACACTACAGAGGAGGTTAAAGAATATCTTAAACAGATAACTGATCCTAATGCAATCAATGATCCTAATTATATCAACTTACTACTAGAAGTAGATAAGTATATTGAGTCCTATAGAGGTATTGTTAATGTAAAAGGTGTAGGAAGTAAAGCACAACAAGCTATGCTTTTTGAACTCATGGGTCTTCTTGACGATACAAAAGAAGCTATTGACATTAATACTGAGGCATATGTTAAAAAGGTAGTTAAGGAAAATACATCTAGAGATCTTAGTGAACTAGAGCTTTCAAATATTATGAAAGAGGTTTATGATATTTCTGCAGAAGATTACTTCCTAGGAGATATGGCTACCTCTAAAGATACTTTACTAGCTATTGCAGATAAAATTTATAAGTCTGCTGTTAATAAAGCTAAAGATAATACTGAGTCTACTATTAACCGTATTCAGCAAATTGGAAATAAGTTACTAAAAGCAGCAGGTGTTAGTAAGCCAGATTCTAAGTTTTTTGACTTTATGAAAGTCTTTGATAAGTCTGGTAAGTTTGTAGGTAGATATGTTACTAAGATTGGTTCACAATACTATGATATGTATTATAGTTTAAAAAACCGTGTTACTGAAAAGAATGGTGATCGTAAACAATATGTACCTCTTTTAAATCTAGACAGTGCTAGAAAAGAAGATATTGACTATAACGTTAATCTTTTTTATGATAAAGCTGCTCTTAGAGACTTTCAAAATGCTGAAATTTTAGGTCCAAATGGAGCTGAAGATGGTAAGTATCATAAGTATACAGATACTTTTAAAGCTATTAGAAATCGTTATCAAGAACTTGTTGGTTATACTAAATTAGATGGGTCTGTATTTTACAGATGGGAAAAAAAGGTAGGTGTTTCTGATGAGCAGTATGAACAATTTAAACTTAAATATTTTAATGAAGTAAGTTACTGGGGTCCTGAAATAGAAACAGATGGTACTTTTAAAGGAAGAGTTTCTTTAAAATCAAACTTTTTTGTTAAGAGTGATTTTGTAGAGGTTAGGGATATAGCTGAAGATGGTACAGATTTAAGAGATTCTAAGTATGTAAAGCTTATGAATCCTAAAACTGAGTTAGAAAAAGCTCAGTCAGAATTTTATAAAGAATGGATTGAGCAGTATCAAAACTCATTAGAAAAACTTCCTCCTGAAGTTGCTGCACAAATGCGTGGTAAGGTAGCAAGGGTTAGAGGTGCTTTTTTTGATACATTAAAAAGTAAAGGTCCTGGTTTTACAAAAGCTGTAGCCAAAGGTATAAAAGGTTTATTTACTTCTGAGGTATATACTAACCAAAGATTAGTTGATGAGCTTGGTCAGATAGACACAGGTCTTCCTGTTATGTATGTAGGTAAATTACAAAATGAAGGTAGACTTGAATATTTGAATGGTGAACTTACTAAGCTAAAAAATAAAAGGGCTCAAGGTAAGATAGGTCAAAAAGATTATCTTCAAGAAAAAAAGAAACTAAAGGAGTATATAAAAATTGAATCAAGTAGAGTTAAGGCCGGTGAGATAGAAGGTGATCTAGTAAATAACTTAATAGCTTTTGCTACAATGGCTGAAAATTATGAGGTTATGGATAACATAGAGTCAGATCTTCAAGCTATAGCAAAAATCATGAATGATAGAGTCTACTATGAAACAGACTCACTTGGAAACAAGTTAATTAGAAAAGGTTCTAAACTTACTAAAAATGATGATGGTACACCAGTTATCAAAAGACCACAAGATGTAAGAGCTACTAAACGTCTTGATAAATGGTTTAAAATGGTTTACTATAATAACCAAGAGTTTAATCGTTCTACACTTGCCATGGTTGCAGGACGTATTCAAAACTTAACATCTCTTAAAGGTGTTGGTTTTAACGTTTTTGGTAACATTAACAACTACATCATGGCTAGAATAAATACTTCTATAGAAACAGCAGGTGCTTTATACTATGATAGATCTGCAGCTCAAAGAGCTGTTAAAGAATATAATACTGATTATCTTCCTTCAATTTTTGCTGGAATAGGTAAACCTAAACAAAACTTCTATCAGGATAAAAAGCCTTATAGTAAGTATCAAGCTTTAGTAGAGTATTTTAGAATGGTAAAAAAGTATCAGTCAGACTCTGGTAAAGTGGATGTAATGAGCTGGGCTTATTTTTTACAAGAAGGTGGTGAATTTAATGCTCAGTCTAAATCAGGTGTAGCTGTTCTTATGACAAGACAGTTAACAAATAGTAAAACTGGTGAAACACAATCTATATATGATGCTTTTAACTTTGATCCAAACACTGGTGAGTTAAGTCTTAAGGATGGCTATGAGCTTTCAGAAAAAGAACGCTATGATACTATTAATTTTATTTTAGAAGTAAATAAACAAATTCATGGTAACTATGCTTTTGAAGATAGGATGGTTATTCAAGAACATTGGATTGGTCAACTAGCTGCACAATTTCATAAATGGGTCTATCCAGCTTATAAAGCTAGATTTAAAACAAGATATAACGATGAAAATCTTGGAGAAGTAGAAGGTAGATATGTATCAGTACTTAGTTTATTACAATACTATAGAGAGTCTGAAGGTTCATTCTTAGAAAAACTAAGAAGTGGATGGGAAGGACTAGATGAAATTCAAGTAAAGAATATGTATAAGAACTTAGCTGAACTAGCATTCTTTGCAGCAAGCTTTGCTATGTATGGTGTATTTAGAGCACTTGCTGAAGGAGCAGATGATGATGACGTAACTTTAAAACGTTGGTTAAACTTTATGGCTTATCAACAAAGTCGTCAAATGACGGAGGTTTCTACAATGATGCCTATAGCTGGTTTTGAAGAACAATATTTGTTAGCTAAATCACCAATAGCCATTTTAACTACTCTTAAAGATTTTGGTCAAGCTTTAAAATCTACTTTGCTTATACCTTTCCCACCATATGATAAAAACTATTATGAGCGTGGTCCACATGAAGGAGGTTTAAAAGCTTGGAAAGAGTGGAAAGATGTTATACCAGCATTAAGTGTTCTTAATAAATGGGAATCTTATGATACTGTAAAAAGTTTTTACATAAAATAAAAAAAGAGGGGTTTAATACCCCTCTTTGTTATAATGTACTATTCTAAAGAATATAAGGACTAGACCAAAGGATAGTTCAGTGAAGTATAATTTTTCACCATCTACATACTCTGATCCTTTTTGGTGAAAGATCCCAAGAAGAGATCTATAAGGGCTGATTAATTCTACGCTTACTCTTGTCATATTGTTATTTTGTTTTAGTTTCTACTATGAAAGGGTGTTTACCAATGTAGCAATCTTCTGGTAAGCCCAAGTGTTTTTTAAATCCGTTAAGTAAACTGTGTATATTACTAGCCCCTACAGGATTGTGGCTGTGTACAGAACATCCACATATAGGAATGTTTCTTTGTTGACAGTAATCCACTAACCATTTAGCACAGTCTAGACCAGTCTTCTCCTTGTACTCTTCGTAATTAGGAAACTGATATCCTTGTGCTAACTTCTGTTTGAAATAATCATCTATATGTTCTTCTGCTAGATCATGATCAAATGATACGAAGTCTGGCATACCGTTAGTACTTATCCAGTTTACAAACTCATCATAGTTTCTCACTACAAACCAAGGATGATAACCAGGTAGTGTATCTGTTGGTGTACGTTGATCATCTAGATATA
>Ga0102923_1000316_pt1 | contig 13219 bp, 10 predicted proteins | sample Colrivmeta156902_FD_78206 | JGI IMG/M metagenome (GOLD analysis project Ga0102923, IMG submission 78206) | Estuarine microbial communities from the Columbia River estuary - metaG 1569-02 | ecosystem: Environmental > Aquatic > Marine > Intertidal zone > Estuary | place: USA: Columbia River...
AATATAAAGCTACAGATTTCCGAGTTCCTGGTGCTGGAAAGCTAACCGTTACCTTCACACCAGAGGATGGCTCAAAGCCAATGGAGTTTAATGTATTTGATTTCCCCTCCTCTGGCGTTGCTATGGCAATGTATAACCTAGATGATTCAATCCGAGACTTTGCTCGAGCATCATTTAATTACGGATTATTAAGGAAGTATCCTGTTTTTCTCTCTACTAAAAACACAATTTTAAAAGCATATGATGGCCGGTTTAAAGATATATTCGCTGAGGTTTTTGATAAAGAGTTTAAGGAAGAGTTTGCTAAAAATAAGTTGGAGTATGACCACCGTTTAATTGATGACATGGTAGCGACCTCACTTCGGTGGGAGGGTGGCTATATCTGGGCATGTAAAAATTACGATGGTGATGTTCAATCAGACACTGTTGCCCAAGGCTATGGATCACTCGGTCTTATGACCTCAGTACTACTCTCACCAGATGGTAAAACTGTTGAGGCCGAAGCAGCTCATGGCACAGTTACTCGTCACTTCCGAGATCACCAAGTAGGTAAAGCAACCTCAACAAATCCCATCGCATCAATATTTGCCTGGACACAAGGTTTGGCCCACCGAGCAAAGTTAGATAACACACCTAAGGTTGCAGAGTTTGCAAAAACACTTGAGCGAGTTTGTATTGAAACTGTAGAAAGTGGCAAGATGACAAAGGATCTTGCACTATTAATCAGCAAGGATGCCCCTTGGCTTAATACTCAGGAGTTTTTAGCAGCGATAGATGAGAACTTAAAAAAAGCTATGGCTTAAACTTTAAACAAAAAGCCCCACTCACTTAGAGTGGGGCTTTTTAATTTCTACTTGATTAATTAATACGCTTACCAGATGTGGCATCAAATAGGTGAACTACATCAGCATTAACACCAACAGTTACTGTTTGACCAGCCTTAGGTGGATTCTTTGGATCCCATCTAATAATTATCTGACCAAGCTCCTCAGTTGTATTAGCAAACTTCAGCGCCTTATCTACTGGCTTGCCATAAACATAAGCATCAGAGCCAAGCTCTTCAACCACCTCAACTGCTACTTCAAAGCCAGTAGATGCTGGCGTTAAACCCTCTGGCCTGATTCCAACTGTGATAGATGAGCCAGCAGATGATGGAACAGCAATACCAAGGTTTCCTAGCATCGCCTTTCCACCAGATACTGAAGCGGTTAATAAGTTCATCGCAGGAGATCCAATAAAGCCAGCTACGAAAACATTTTGTGGCTTCTCATAAAGATTTCTCGGAGTATCAACTTGTTGTAGCAAGCCATCTTTAAGAACTGCTACGCGATCTCCCATAGTCATCGCCTCAACCTGATCATGGGTTACATAAACAGTAGTAATTCCAAGACGACGTTGCAGCGCTGCAATTTGAGTACGAGTTGCTACTCGAAGCTTTGCATCAAGGTTTGATAATGGCTCATCCATTAAGAAAACTTGTGGCTCGCGAACAATTGCTCGTCCCATTGCAACCCGCTGGCGTTGACCACCAGATAGTGCTTTAGGTTTGCGATCTAAGTAATCCTCTAAATCTAATAATTTTGCGGCATCAAGTACGCGCTTATCGCGCTCTTCTTTTGAAACCCCAGCAATCTTTAAAGCAAAGCCCATATTTTCAGCCACCGACATATGTGGGTAGAGAGCGTATGACTGAAAGACCATTGCGATATCGCGATCTTTAGGTGCAACATTTGTTACATCTTTATCGCCGATATGAATTGATCCAGTATCAATCTCTTCAAGGCCTGCCAACATACGTAGTGATGTTGATTTACCGCAACCTGATGGTCCAACTAGTACAAGAAACTCACCATCATTAACAGTTAGATCTAATTTATCTACTGCCGGTTTGGTAGTTCCAGGATAGATTCGTGATGCCTGTTTGAATACAACTGAGGCCATGGTTAGCACTCCTTCTTCCGGGTAGGTACGTACCCGACGATCCGTTGGATGAAGGTCTCACGGTTGTGAGAGTTGGCAAAGGTTACGACAGAAAGGATGAAAAGGGGAAGTGGCGCGAGGTTAGGCGCTCACTTAGCGGTACTGGCTTATCCACAGTTATCATTGGATATATGGCTGATGGCGCTTTAAAAAGCATCGCAATCGTTTTAGCTTTGATTGGGGTGGGCGGAATCTTTGTTGCCGCAGAAATTGCTCTGATCTCACTGCGTGAGTCTCAAATCAAACAGATCGCAAGCATGGGAAAACGCGGCGCCCGAGTAGCTGCCTTAACTAAACACCCAAATAGATTTTTAGCTGCTGCTCAAGTAGGAATAACTGTTTGTGGATTTTTATCAGCCGCCCTTGGTGCTGAACAGTTAGGACAATATGTAATTCCAAAGTTTGAGCAGTTGGGTATCTCAAGTGGTAGCAGTGAGATTTTATCTATTGTCGGCATCACCTTAGTGATCGCCTATATATCCTTAGTATTTGGTGAGTTAGTACCAAAACGACTTGCCCTTTATAAGACTGAGGCAATTGCGCTCGCCTCTGCTGCAACAATTGATCGAATCGCAATCGCATTTAAACCAATTATTTGGCTAGTCTCTCACTCAACTGATTTGGTAATGAAACTATTTCGTATCGATACAAAAACTCCCCGAGATCAGATTTCTGAAGCTGAGTTAATGGATTTAGTTAGTGGGCATGCAGATTTAACTAAAGAAGAGCGTGAAATTGTTACCGAGGTATTTAAATCTAGTGATCAATTAATTCATGAGGTAATGGTGCCAAGATCTGAGGTCGATTTTCTAGATGCATCATTAACTATTTCCCAAGCCAGAAAAATTGTAGTAAAACTTACCCATTCTCGTTATCCAGTTGTTCGAGGAAGCGGTGATGATGTAATTGGATTTTTGCATGCCAGAGATTTATTAGATCCAAAGTTAGATGATGCTCAACTAACAATTATGGAGATTGTAAGAAATATAATGTTTTTACCTAGGACTAGTGGGGTATTGCAAGCATTAACTGAGATGCGTAGTAAAGGGCAACATATTGCAATTGTGCTTGATAAAAATGGTGGCACCAATGGAATTATTACCCTTGAAAATTTAGTTGAATGTTTAATTGGACAGATTCAAGATGAATATGATGCTCATGAAGTAGCGCCACAATCTAAAGCTCAGGCTGGTGATACTGAAGTTAATGGCCAAGTTTTACTTGTAGAGCTTCTAGAATCTAAGGGTATTTTGTTGCCAGCTGGCCCATATGAAACTGTGAGCGAGTTTGTTACCCATTATTTAGGCCGAATTGCTCAAGTTAATGATGCGATTCGAATCAATGGGGCACGCTTTACAATTACTAGCATGAATGGCAAGCAGGTTGGCAAGTTATTACTTGCTAGAGATGATGTGAAGTGATGAGTAAAAAGCGAGTTCTATCAGGCATCCAACCAACCCATGATTCATTTCATCTTGGTAACTATCTTGGCGCCCTTAAGCAATGGGTGGCGCTACAGAAAGATAATGATGCTTTTTACTGCGTGGTTGATTTGCACGCTCTTACTGTAGAAACTGATCCAAAATTATTAGAAAGACGAACACTTTTATCGGCGGCTCAATTAATTGCTATTGGAGTTGACCCAAAACAGTGCACATTATTTATTCAATCTCATGTGCCAGCACATAATCAATTAGCCTGGGTGCTTGAGTGCTTAACTGGATTTGGCGAAGCAGGGCGGATGACACAATTTAAAGATAAATCACAAAAGGGTGGAAATGATCGCACTAATGTTGGATTGTTCACCTACCCAATTTTGCAAGCAGCAGACATATTGTTATATCAGGCAGATTTTGTACCAGTAGGTGAGGATCAACGCCAGCACATTGAATTAACTAGAGACTTAGGACAAAGATTTAATAGTAAGTACAAAGAAGTTTTCAATATTCCACAAGCTCAAATAATTAAATCACTTGCCAAAATAAATGATTTACAAGATCCAACTGCCAAGATGAGCAAATCTGCTAATTCCATGTCTGGTGTGATTGAGCTACTGGATTTACCTGAGGTAACAATGAAGAAGTTTAAATCCTCAGTAACTGATGCAGGTAAAGAGGTTAAGTATGATGAGAAGGAAAAAGCAGGTATTTCAAATCTTTTAACAATTCACTCTGCATTCTCCGGTAAACCAATTAAAGATATTGAAAGTGAGTTTGCTGGCAAAGGATATGGAGATTTTAAAACTCAAGTTGCAGAGATTGTTGTTGCCGCTTTAGATCCAATTCGTAAACGAACTGAAGAGTTGATGGGTGATCAAAGTGAACTACTTAAAATCTTAAAGAGTGGAGCAGATAAAGCAAATGAGGTTGCTAGTAAAACACTGGCTGATGCTTATGCTGCTCTAGGTCTGATTAAAAATGGCTAAACGATTTACAGCATTACTTATCGCAATCTTTCTAACCACCACACTACTTTCTCCATCAACTCAAGCAGCGGGCATAAAGATTGCCATTGCCTATGAGGCTGGGGGCAAAGGTGATAACGGAATCAATGATCTTGCATCTTTAGGGCTAGAAAGAGCAATAAAAAAGAATAATCTCTCCCGCCTTGATGTAAGAGAGCAGATCACCGATGGCACATTAGGGGATCGAATTACTAGAGTTAGATTTCTAGCAAAAAATAAGTATCAATTAATTATTTGTGTCGGCGCAGGTTATGCTGACACAGTCAGGCGAATCTCAGTTGAGTTTCCTAACACCCAATTTGCAATAATCGATGATCAATCTGTGGCTATGACCAATGTTTCAAACCTCTCATTTGCAACCGAGGAGGGTATATATCTAGCTGCAGCCGCCCTCGCGTTGGCAAGTAAAAGCGGAAAGATTGGATTTATCGGTGATAAATCTGAGGTAAGTACAGTTAATTATGCCCAGGTATTTTCTAAGGGAGCGGTAGCTGCAAATTCAAAGATTAAGGTGAGTAGTAAATTACTTGATGAATCAGTTGCTGATGAGGTTAAGACTCAGGTTACAGCCGGCGTTGATCAAATATTTTCAACCTGGGCAAGATCAGATGAGGTTATCTCTACCATCGCCGCCAGTAATGGCAATAGTAAAAAGGTATTAATCTCTGGACTTCTTCCTGATCAGTACTTTCTAAACTTTCCGATTGGCAAAAAGAATCAATATTTAGTAGTTAGTAAGAGGTTTGATCTAGCGGTTGAACAGTTGATTTCAACTGAGATAGCAGGAAAAAGCATGTTAGATATCTTAGATAGTAAGAAAGGCATCTATGGCCACCGTTACAACCTTAAAGATGGCGGTCTATTGGTGAAGCTAGTTAGCGGATCGGTCTTACCGGCAAAAATTCTTACAATTTCTGCAGGAATAAAGGCTGGGAAGGTTAAAAACTTTAAACCCTAAAGTTAGGCTTTAATCTAATCTAAAGAAATCGTAATAATTCAGATTGAGTGCCTTTTAACTATCAAGGTATCTGCCCGCTAGAGTCACCCTACGATTACCCAAACCTTTTGGGTCCTTAGTCCTTGGGAGGGATTTTGAAAAAATCATATAAAGTAATTGTGGCTATAGCAGCCGCTTCATTAGTTACATCTGTGGCAGTTGCTCCAGCAAATGCTGCAACAAAACAGAAGGTTTGCATTGCGCTAGATACTGGCGGCATTAATGATAAGTCATTTAATCAGACCTCTTATGCAGGAGCTACTGCCTCTAAGAAAAAGGGATGGGCATCAACTGTTGAGTACTTACCAGCAGCATCATCTTCTGAGTACGGCCCAAATATCAAGAAGTTTGTTGATAAGAAATGTACATTAATTATTGGTGTTGGCTTTGCAGTTGCTGATGCAATTATTGCTTCCGCAGAAGCAAACCCATCAGTTAAGTACGCAATTGTTGACCATGATGGTTTAAAGAATTTCTCAACTAAGATCCCAAATGTAAAGGGATTAACTTTTAATACAAATGAGAACTCATTCCTTGCTGGTTTCCTAGCAGCTGGATACTCAAAGTCAAACGTAGTTGCAACTTACGGCGGAGCACCATACCCAACAGTTACAATCTTTATGGATGGCTTTGCTAAAGGTGTTGCGTACTACAACGACATCCATGGTAAATCTGTAAAGGTTCTTGGTTGGGATCCTGCTAAACCAAGTGCTGGCACAATGGTTGGAGATTTTTCTAGCACTAATAAAGCGCTTTCAATCTCACAAAACTTCGAACTACAAGGTGCAGATGTAATTTTCCCTGTAGCCGGTGGTTTAGGAGCAACAACTGCTGATAACAGTTTGAAATCTGGCAAGTCTGTAACAATCGGAGTTGACGCAGATTTCCACCTTACTGCACCTCAATATGACAAGGTCATTTTGATATCAGTACTTAAGGGATTGAGTGAATCTGTACAAGCTGCTGTTAAAGAAGCTTATGACGGTAAATTCTCAAACGCGCTATATGTTGGAACACTAAAGAATAAGGGTGTTGGTTTATCACCATTTTATTCTCCAATGAAGGCATCTATCTCACCTAAACTAATAAGTGAGTTAAAAGATCTTCAAACTAACGTAGCGAATGGATATATCTCTGCTAAGTAATTGATCGACTAATTGATGGTCGATCGGTAAGATCGCTGGGTGAGTTAAGAAATTAACTCACCCAGTTTTATTTTAATGAACTTGAATTGAGGAATAAATGTCACTGGAGTTAAAAGCAATCACTAAAACTTTTGGTGATTTAACTGCCAATGATTCAATAGATCTTAAAGTTGCAAAAGGTGAAATCCATGCCATCTTGGGTGAAAATGGTGCCGGCAAATCAACTCTTATGAATATTGTTTATGGATTGTTACAAGCAGATTCTGGAAGTATTTGGGTAGATGGAAATGAAGTAAAGATAAATGAGCCATCTGATGCGCTTAATGTTGGTATTGGTATGGTTCATCAGCACTTTATGTTGGTTCCTGTATTTACAGTTGCCGAAAATATTGTATTAGGGCATGAAACTTCAAAGCGAGGATTACTTTCGCTAACAGAAGCAAAAGAGCAAATAAATAAAATTGCTACTGAATTTAAGTTTGAGATAAATCCTGATGATTTAATTGAAAATTTACCAGTAGGAGTTCAGCAACGAGTAGAGATAATTCGAGCTTTAATGTATGAAGCCAAAGTATTAATTTTAGATGAACCTACTGCAGTCTTAACTCCACAAGAGACCGATGAATTACTAAATATGATGAAAATTCTCAAAGCTAAAGGCACATCGATAATATTCATTACCCATAAACTTCGGGAAGTTAAAGCGGTAGCTGACCAAATAACAATTATTAGATTAGGAAAAGTAGTAGGTACTGCAACCCCTTCTACAACACAAGAAGAGCTTGCCAACTTAATGGTGGGACGCCCAGTTGATTTAACTCCAAATCGCTCAATTTCTACTGCAGGGGCAAATGTTTTAAGTGTTACTGATTTAAATATTCATGATTTTGCAGGACGTGCAATTATAAAGAATTTAAACCTAGATATTAAAGCCGGTGAGATACTGGCAATAGCTGGTGTGCAAGGTAATGGACAAACTGAATTAGTTCGGGCAATTATGAACCTAGGGGAGAATATAACTGGCTCTGTTAAGTTAGAAGGTGTTGAAATATTAGGCAAATCAGTTAATCAGACCTTAAATTCAGGTATTGCTTACATCCCAGAATCACGCGAAGTAGATGGTCTGATCGGGAGCTTTACAATTGCTGAGAATTTAATACTTGATACTCATGACACAAAACCATTTGCAAGTTTAGGGCAGCTATCCGCCACTGATATTGCAAGCAATGCAACAGCGCTTAAGAAAGAGTTTGATATCAGAGCTCAAAGCATTTTTGATACTGCGAATTCTCTATCCGGTGGAAATAAACAGAAAGTCGTTTTAGCTCGTGAATTATCTAGAACAGTTAAGTTAGTTATAGCAGCTCAGCCAACTAGAGGACTTGATGTTGGATCAATTGAATTTGTGCATGAGCGCTTACTGGCAGAGCGAAATGCTGGGCGTGCAGTATTACTTATTAGCACTGAGCTTGATGAAGTTACTGCGTTGGCTGATCGAATTGCAGTTATCTATAAGGGTGAAATCTTAGGAATAGTTGATCCAAGTGTTGCTAGAGAAAAGCTTGGTTTGATGATGGCAGGTATAAAGTAAATGGTTAAAATTGAAAAAATTAAGAACAATATATTGTTACCAATTTTCGCCTTTATTTTTGCGTTCTTTATTGGGGGTTTAATAATTGTATTTTCTGATCCTGAGGTAATGAGTAATATTAAATCCCCAGGTAAATTTTTAACTTCTGCAGGTGCAAAAATCGGTAACTCATACTTGGCTGTTTTTCAAGGTTCAATTTATGATATCAATCTGGCTAGAGGAGAATCCTTCTTTAAAGGTTTTTATCCTTTATCAGAAACTATTGTCACAGCCACACCATTAATACTTACTGGACTTGCAGTTACATTAGCCTTCAGATCTGGTTTATTTAATATAGGTGCACAAGGACAATTTATTTTTGGTGCAATTGGCGCCTCTTATGTTGGCTTTCACTTTGACCTTCCACCAGTAATTCATCCAATCGCCTCAATTCTAGCTGGCGTGTTTCTTGCAGGAATCTATGGTGGCATTGTTGGTTTATTAAAAGCTAAAACTGGCGCACATGAAGTAATTGTTACAATTATGCTTAACTATATTGCTGGATTTTTTATTCTTTGGTTGCTAAAGACAACATTTTTTCTGCGTCCGGGTCGAATTGATCCAATAGCCCCAGAGGTTAGTGAGAATTCCAGATTGCCCCTATTGTTAGGAAAAGATTTACGAATTCATGCAGGAATATTTATTGCTTTACTTGCTGCATTACTTGTTTGGTGGCTACTAACAAAGAGCACTTTAGGGTTTAAATTTAGAGCGGTAGGATCTAATTCAAATGCTGCAAGATCTGCCGGTATTTCAATCCCATTTGTAACAACTTTAACTATGGTCTTATGTGGTGCACTTGCTGGGCTAGGGGGCGCTGTACACGTTCTTGGTACTGAGTATGCATTAACAAGTGGAATAGGCGGCTCACTTGGTTTTGATGCAATTACTGTCGCATTATTGGGTAGAGCAGCCCCACTGGGCACTGTTGTAGCTGCATTTTTATTCGCGGCTTTGCGAACAGGTGGTGTCACACTTCAATCTAATACCGGTACCCCAGCAGAAATAATCCAGGTCATACAGGCATTAATTGTCTTATTTATTGCAGCTCCAGCGCTTATAAAAGGTATTTTCCGATTAAGAAATACTTCAGCAGAGAAGACATTAACTGCCAAAGGTTGGAATGGCTGATGAATAACCTAACCGTTCAACAACGTCGCCAGCTTCGTGGATTAATTACTATGTTTGTTTTAACGCTATTTGGGGCGTATGTTTTTTACTTCAATTCTGAGAAAACTGAACCAATTACATTTGGATTTATTGTTGGCGATGAGTGGAAGCTTATAAAAGAGTGGGTTATCGCTTCAAAAACAGGTGCAGGAATATTTCTTCTATTATCGGTAATTGGAGTATTAGTAGGGTATTTACAACTCAGATCAAAGCGCACCCTTAGCCTTTCCAGTTTTATCTTTGGTTTTAGCTTCACTATGGCATTTCTTTGCTGGGCAGCTAGCGGTAAATTTATTCCATTCACTGGTTTATTGCAGGGTGCGCTTATGCTTTCAGTGCCCTTAATTTTTGGTTCAATGTCTGGTTTGCTTTGTGAAAAATCAGGAGTAATTAATATTGCCATAGAAGGACAATTACTTGCCGCAGCTTTCGTATCAGGTATTGTCGCAAGTTTAACTAAGAGTTCAATTTGGGGGCTAGTAGCAGCACCATTTGCGGGTGCATTGATTTCCTTATTGCTTGCAGTATTTGCCATTAAATATGCAGTTGATCAGGTAATTATTGGCTTTGTTATAAATGTGTTAGTAATTGGATTTACTGGATTTATTTATACAGAGCTATTAATCCCTTATGAAGCAACTTGGAATACTGGACCAAGTTTTTCAGCGATAGCAATTCCGATACTTTCTAAGATTCCAATTATTGGGCCAGTGCTCTTTAATCAGACAATCATTATTTATTTTATGTATTTGATAGTAATTGCAATTCAGATTGCATTATTTAAGTCAAGATGGGGGCTGCGAACAAGAGCAATCGGTGAGATGCCTATCGCAGCTGATTCTGTAGGAATTAATGTGAATAGATTGCGATTTTGGAATGTGATATTAGCTGGATTTGTTGCCGGTATTGGTGGCGCATATTTCACAGTTGGCTCTGTAGGTGGCTTTACTAAGCAAATGACTGCTGGTGCAGGTTTTATTGCACTTGCAGGTTTAATCTTTGGAAAGTGGACACCAAAGGGTGCGGTAATTGCGGCGCTATTCTTCGGTTTTGCTGACAACTTACAAGGCACACTAACCATCATTGGTGTACCAATTCCATCAGAATTTATGTTGATGGTTCCATATGTAGCAACGATTATTGCTGTATCAGGGGTAGTTGGGCGTGTACGCGCTCCTGCTGCAGATGGAATCCCATATACCCGCGGTAATAAATAGTTAAGTTTCGTAGGAGAATTACCCCATGGAAATAAATTGGGATCAGCTGCATCAGGCGGCAAAAGAAGTTATGAAGAATGCTTATGCGCCATACTCAAAATTTAAAGTAGGAGTAGCAGGCCTAGTCTCTGATGGTCGAATTGTTGTTGGCTGCAATAGCGAGAACGCAAGTTATGGTGTTGGGTTATGCGCTGAGTGTGGATTAGTTTCCTCTTTAACTGCAACAGGTGGCGGTCGATTAATTGCGGTTGTTTGCGTTGATGGAAATGGAGAGTACTTATCTCCATGCGGAAGATGTCGTCAATTACTATTTGAGCATGGTGGCAATGAGATGTTGTTTATGACACCAGATGGGCCAAAACCTTTTTCAACATTGCTACCTTGGGCGTTTGGCCCTGAGGATCTGAAATAAATGAGTGAAAGATTTGCAGCGGTAGAGATAATTTCAGCAAAGCGTGACAAGCAAGAGTTAAGTAATGAACAAATCGACTGGGTAGTAGATGCATACACTCGCGGAATAGTTGCTGATGAGCAGATGTCGGCTTTGCTAATGGCAATATATTTAAATGGAATGAATAATAAAGAGATCTCTCGCTGGACTGATGCAATGATTGCAAGTGGTGAAAAAATGAGCTGGTCGATGTTAGATCGACCAACAGTTGATAAACATTCAACTGGTGGTGTTGGCGACAAAATTACTTTGCCACTTGCGCCACTAGTTGCAGCATGTGGTGCAGCTGTTCCACAACTATCTGGTCGTGGTCTTGGTCATACCGGTGGCACATTAGATAAGTTGGAATCTATTAAGGGTTGGAAAGCAAACCTTTCTAATAATGAGATGTTAAAGGTGATTCAAGAGTGTGGGGCGGTAATTTGTGCAGCTGGTGCTGGCCTTGCCCCTGCTGATAAAAAACTTTATGCACTCCGCGATGTAACTGGAACAGTCGAAGCAATTCCATTAATTGCATCTTCTATTATGAGTAAAAAAATTGCAGAAGGAACAAGTGCCTTAGTTCTTGATGTTAAAACTGGCTCTGGTGCTTTTATGAGTGATCCAAAGGATGCAGCTTTGCTTGCTAAGACAATGGTTGATTTAGGAAAACGTGCAGGAGTTACTACTAGAGCACTAGTTACTGCAATGGATATTCCATTAGGTTTAACTGTTGGAAATGCTTTAGAGATTAGAGAAACCCTTGAGGTGCTATCTGGTGGTGGACCTAGTGATGTTGTTGAACTTACGCTAATACTTGCTAATGAGATGCTGGATGCAGTTGGAATTAAACCGAAGGTTGATCCAGCTACTGCATTAAAAAATGGAATGGCAATGGATGTTTGGCGCAAGATGATTAAGGCTCAAGGTGGCGATAATGATGCACCCCTGCCGGTTGCTAAGGAAAAGTTGGAGATTAAAGCAAATGCTTCTGGAAAATTGTTAACTTTAGATGCAATGAAGGTGGGATTTGCTGCCTGGCGGCTAGGTGCTGGCCGGCAAAAACAAGGTGAAGTTTTACAACTTGGCGCAGGTATTGAGATTCATGCAAAACCAGGAGATATTGTTAAGGAAGGTCAAAGTATTTTAACTTTACATAGTGATGAATCGGCCAGGTTTGATCGAGCGAAAGAGGCTTTAGTTGGTGCATTTTCAATTGGTGACCAAAATGATCCAGTAAAGCGATTACCATTAGTAATTGAACGAATTGAGGGATAAGTGTCACTTACAAATACACCAACAGATGATCAAATAAAGCGAGTTCCAAAAGCGCTTTTACATGATCATTTAGATGGTGGCTTACGCCCGCAAACTATTATTGCACTTGCTCAGAAAATTGGTTATAAAAAACTACCAACAGATGATCCAAAGAAATTGGCAGAGTGGTTTGAAGAGTCCTGTAATTCACACTCACTAGTCCGCTACCTTGAGACCTTTGCCCACACAATTGCGGTTATGCAAACAAAGGAAGCAATCATTCAAGTCGCAAGGGAGTGCGCAATTGATTTAGCTAGAGATGGCGTGGTCTATGCCGAGGTAAGAGGAGCACCTGAGTTATTTACTGAAGCAGGATTAACTCTTGATCAGGTAGTTGAGGCAACTACTGAAGGTTATAAGCAAGGAATGGCAGAGGCTGCAACAGAGGGTAAGAAAATAAGAGTTGAATCTCTTTTATGTGGAATGCGACAAAATAACAGATCTCAAGAGGCTGCCGCTGCTGTAATTAAATATCGAAATAAAGGTGTGGTTGGCTTTGATATTGCAGGTCCTGAAGATGGTTTTCCACCAACTAATCAATTAGATACTTTTGAATACTTAAGAAAAGAAAACGCCCACTTCACGATTCATGCTGGTGAAGCTTATGGTTTGCCATCTATTTGGGAGGCAATTCAAATCTGTGGCGCTGAAAGATTAGGCCACGGCGTTCGAATTATTGATGATATTGATTTCTCAGGCAGCACTCCAAAACTTGGTCCACTTGCTTCTTATGTTCGCGACCGACGTATTCCACTTGAGCTTTGTCCTACATCTAATCTTCAAACAGGTGCTGCTAAAACATACGCAGAACATCCAATTGGCAAGTTAGCCAAACTTCGCTTTCGGGTAACACTTAATACCGATAACCG
>Ga0102923_1000326_pt1 | contig 13107 bp, 24 predicted proteins | sample Colrivmeta156902_FD_78206 | JGI IMG/M metagenome (GOLD analysis project Ga0102923, IMG submission 78206) | Estuarine microbial communities from the Columbia River estuary - metaG 1569-02 | ecosystem: Environmental > Aquatic > Marine > Intertidal zone > Estuary | place: USA: Columbia River...
CAAGACAACTACTACCGAGCGCATTCTTTACTACACCGGTGTCAGTCACAAAATTGGCGAAGTTCACGACGGTGCGGCTACTATGGACTGGATGATTCAGGAGCAGGAGCGCGGAATCACCATCACGTCCGCTGCAACAACCTGTTTTTGGAACTACCCGACCACCCAAGGTCAGTCGGTGCCCGAGACGGAAGAATACAAGATCAACATCATCGATACTCCGGGTCACGTTGACTTCACGGTGGAGGTAGAACGCTCGTTGCGCGTTTTGGACGGTGCTGTGGCTTTGTTTTGCGCTGTTGGTGGTGTTCAGCCTCAGTCCGAGACCGTTTGGCGTCAAGCTACGAAGTACAGTGTACCACGTTTGGCTTTCGTGAACAAGATGGACCGTACCGGTGCTGATTTCTTTAACGTGGTAAACCAAATCAGCGACAAGCTGAAAGGCAATCCCGTTCCTCTTCAGGTTCCCATTGGAGCCGAGCATGATTTTCGTGGTGTTGTTGATTTGTTGGACCGCAAGGCCATCATTTGGAACGACGATACCCAAGGCATGACCTACCAGGAAATCGATATTCCTGCAGATTTGCAATCCACCGTTGACGAGTACTACAGCAAAATGGTGGAAGCCGTTGCTGAATTCGACGACAACTTGATGGAGAAGTTCTTCGACAATCCGGAGTCAATCACCCGCGATGAGTTGATCAACGCAATTCGCAAGGCAACCGTTGCCATGAAAATCACTCCGGTTTTGTGCGGTTCGGCCTTCAAGAACAAGGGTGTTCAAACCATGTTGGACTCGGTTATGGCGTACCTGCCTTCTCCGATGGACGTTGAGGCCGTTTCCGGCATCAACCCCAACACAGAAGAAGAAGAATTGCGTCGTCCGGACCCCAGTGAGCCTTTTGCCGCTTTGGCCTTCAAAATTGCAACCGATCCTTTTGTGGGTCGTCTGTGTTTCTTCCGTGTTTACAGCGGTAAGTTGGCTGCCGGTTCCTATGTTCAGAACATGCGCACGGACAACAAAGAGCGCATCTCCCGCATTTTCCAAATGCACGCCAACAAGCAGAATCCAATTGATTTGATTGAGGCGGGCGACATTGGTGCAGGTGTAGGTTTTAAAGATATCCGCACCGGCGATACCCTGTGCGAGGAAAAGTTTCCAATTATTTTGGAGTCCATGAGCTTTCCGCAGCCGGTTATCGGTTTGGCGATTGAGCCTAAGACGCAGGGTGATGTGGATAAGTTGGGCATGTCTTTGGCCAAATTGGCTGAAGAAGATCCCACCTTCAAAGTACACACCGACGAGGAAACCGGTCAAACGGTCATCTCCGGTATGGGAGAGTTGCACTTGGAGATTATTGTTGACCGCCTGAAGCGTGAATTCAAGGTGGAATGCAGCCAAGGTGCTCCCCAGGTTCAGTACAAAGAGGCGTTGACTGGTTCTTTTGCACACCGCGAGGTTTACAAGAAGCAAACGGGTGGTCGCGGTAAGTTCGCGGACATCGTATTTACCATCAGTGCCGCTGACGAGAACGTAGTTGGATTGCAATTTGTCAACGAAATCAAGGGTGGTAACATCCCTCGTGAATTCATTCCCGCCATTGAGAAAGGCTTCAAAGAGTCCATGAAAAACGGTCCCTTGGCGGGCTATGCTTTGGACAGCATGAAGATCACCTTGTCCGACGGTTCCTTCCACCCGGTTGACTCCGACGCATTGTCCTTTGAATTGGCTGCTAAGGCTGGTTTCCGTGAGGCAGCACGTCGTGCCAATCCTGTGATTCTGGAGCCCATCATGAAGTTGGAAGTAGACACGCCCGACACGAACATGGGTGACGTAGTAGGTGACTTGAACAAGCGTCGCGGCCAGGTTGAAGGCATGGATTCCAAGTTAGGAGCTGCCGTCATCAAAGCCAAAGTGCCTTTGAGTGAAATGTTTGGTTACGTTACTGCACTGCGCACCATTACGTCCGGTCGCGGTAGTTCAACGATGGAGTTCAGCAACTTTGCAGAAACTCCCAAGAGCATTGCCGACGAGGTAATCGCCAAAGTAAAAGGAAACGCTTAATCTTCTCCGTGATGAGTCAAAAAATTCGAATCAAATTGAAGTCGTACGACCACAGCTTGGTGGACAAGTCGGCTGAGAAAATTGTTAAAACGGTGAAGAGCACCGGCGCGGTGGTTAACGGTCCCATTCCGTTGCCTACCAACAAGCGCATTTACACGGTATTGCGTTCTCCGCACGTCAACAAGAAGGCCCGTGAGCAGTTTGAATTGTCTAGCTACAAGCGTTTGTTGGACATCTACAGCTCTTCGAGCAAAACCATTGACGCCTTGATGAAGTTGGAATTGCCCAGCGGTGTTGAGGTTGAAATCAAAGTGTGATCTTTTTTATTAATAATTAATTGTTCTGAATCATGCCTGGATTAATTGGCAAAAAAATCGGAATGACCAGCATCTTCGACGCGGACGGAAAGAACTATCCGTGCACGGTGCTTGAGGTGGGTCCCTGTGTGGTGACTCAAATCAAGACGATGGATGTCGATGGTTACAATGCCGTGCAGATTGGATTTGGCGATGTAAAGCATCCCTCCAAGCCTGCCGCCGGCCACGCTGAAAAAGCGAAAACCAATGCAAAATCCAAGTACGTGGAATTCCGCGACCTGGACACCAACGGTATCTCCTTGGGGGATATCCTGCCCGTCTCTCTTTTTGCAGAGGGCGAGTTTGTGTCTGTGGTTGGCACTTCCAAGGGTAAGGGTTTCCAGGGTGTTGTCAAGCGCCACGGATTTAGCGGGGTAGGCGAGTCCACTCACGGACAGCACAACCGCTTGCGCGCACCGGGTTCAATTGGTGCGGGATCTGATCCCTCGCGCGTCTTCAAAGGCATGCGGATGGCGGGTCGCATGGGTACTGATCGCGTAAAGATCCAGAACTTGCTAGTATTGAAGGTCGATACGGAGAAGAACTTGTTGATTGTAAAAGGTTCTGTTCCTGGAGCCAAGCAGTCCACGGTAATTGTTGAGAAATAATGGAACTGAGCATTCTTAACTCCCAAGGCAAAGAGACAGGTCGCAAGGCGACTCTGAACGATAGTGTTTTCGGCATCGAGCCCAACAACCACGCGGTATACTTGGATGTGAAGTTGTACTTGGCCAACCAGCGCCAGGGCACACACAAATCCAAGGAGCGCGCGGACATCGCTCGTACCACGAAGAAAGTGCACAAGCAAAAAGGTACCGGTGGCGCACGTCACGGTTCCATGAAGTCACCGTTGTACCGTGGTGGTGGTCGTGTTTTTGGTCCTCAACCTCGCGACTACGGTTTCAAGCTGAACAAGAAAGTAAAGGCATTGGCTCGCAAATCGGCTCTGTCGATCAAGATTGCTGCCCAGAAGATTGTGGTTTTGGAGAACGTTTCTTTTGAAGCACCAAAGACCAAGCAGTATGCTTCAATGATCCAAGCTTTAGGCCTGCACGGAAAAAAATCTCTAGTAGTGCTTGGAGATTCAGATAAAAACGTATATTTGTCGTCCCGCAATTTTGAGGGCTCGAATGTTGTAACTCACTCAGAACTAAACACTTACGATATCATGAATGCCGGTGTGTTGGTTTTAGTAGAGTCCTCGATTGAGAAAATTGAAACTGCATTAAGCGCGAAATAATGGAACACATCCTGATTCGCCCGATCATTACCGAAAAGGCTTCCGCAGCCAGTGAGAAGCAGAATTGTTACTCTTTTGTTGTTGCAAAAGAGGCGAACAAGCTGCAGATTCGCAAAGCGGTAGAGGCCAGCTATGGTGTGACGGTAGAAAGTGTACGCACGAGCATCGTGGCAGCTCGCCAAGTTGTGCGTTTCACCAAAAGCGGCACCCTGGCCGGCAAGAAGTCTTCGTACAAAAAGGCTGTTGTTCACGTAAGTGAAGGGCAGACCATTGATATCTATAGCAACCTGTAAGTCATGGGGGTACGTAAATTAAAACCAATCACTCCGGGACAACGTTTCCGCGTGGTAAACGACTTCAAGGTTTTAACTCCTGGTGTTGAGCCAGAGAAAAGCCTCTTGGTTTCCAAGAAGAGTCGTGGTGGCCGGAACAACACCGGTAAGATGACCGTTCGCTACCAAGGTGGTGGCCACAAGCAGCAGTACCGTTTGATTGATTTCAAACGCGAAAAGGTGAACATCCCTGCAACGGTTCGTTCCATCGAATACGATCCAAATCGCAGTGCATTTATTGCATTGTTGGTCTATGCAGATGGTGAAAAGCGCTACATCTTAGCTCCTAACGGGGTTACCGTAGGCATGACGCTGGTCAGTGGAAAAGGAAGTGCACCTGAAGTAGGCAATGCATTGCCCTTGTCTGATTTGCCATTGGGTACGGTTGTTCACAACATTGAAATGCGTCCTGGACAGGGTGGAGTTATTGCTCGGTCAGCAGGTTCTTTTGCTCAGTTGGTGGCCCGCGACGGTGGTTATGCCGTTCTGCGTATGCCTTCTAGCGAGACGCGCATGATTTTGATTACGTGTATGGCGACTGTGGGTGTTGTTAGCAACAGCGATCATGCCTTGGAGATTTCCGGTAAAGCCGGTCGCAGCCGTTGGAAAGGTCGTCGTCCTCGTACACGTGCCGTCGCGATGAACCCAGTTGATCACCCTATGGGTGGTGGTGAAGGTCGTGCTACGGGTGGTCATCCTCGTTCACGCAATGGCATTCCTGCGAAAGGGTACAAAACGCGTACTCCTAAGAAGGCAAGCAATCGTTACATCATTGAAAAACGCAAGAAATAAGCCATGTCTCGTTCACTGAAAAAAGGACCCTTTATCCACTTCAAGCTTGAGAAGCGTGTTGCGGAAAATGTTGAGTCGGGCAAGAAGACGGTGGTGAAAACCTGGTCGCGCGCCTCAATGATTAGCCCGGATTTTGTAGGTCAAACTATTGCTGTTCACAACGGCAAGACCTTTATTCCGGTTTATGTAACGGAGAATATGGTTGGTCACAAGTTGGGTGAATTTTCACCTACGCGTACCTTCCGTGGTCATGCCGGTAACAAGAAAGACAAAGGAAAACGATAAGCCATGGGATCTCGTAAGTACAATGCGGCCGAAGCCCGCAAAGAAGCACGCAAAAGCGTTGCTATGGCTTCTTTAAACAATTGCCCGACGTCTCCACGTAAAATGCGCCTTGTGGCAGATTTGATTCGTGGTATGGCTGTTGAAAAGGCATTGTTTGTCTTAAAGTACAGCCCAAAAGAGTCTTCTATTCGTTTGGAGAAACTCTTGCTCTCAGCTTTGAGTAACTGGCAGACTAAGAACCCAGATGCGCGTTTGGAAGACAGTAATTTGGTTGTTGAGTCTGTGATGGTTGATGGTGGACGTATGTTAAAGCGTATTTCGCCTGCTCCGCAGGGTCGTGCGCACCGCATTCGCAAGCGCTCCAATCACGTAACAATCATTGTGGGTAGTAAACAAGTGATCACCGAAAACGCTGAAGCATAAAAAATGGGACAAAAGACTAACCCCATCGGCAATCGCCTTGGTTTCATCCGCGGATGGGAATCGAATTGGTACGGTGGCCGTGTATACGGTGAGAAATTGGCTGAAGATGCGCAGATTCGCAAGTATCTGTACGCACGTTTGACCAAGGCAAGCGTTTCTCGTATTGTCATTGAGCGCACTTTGAAGGTTGTTACCGTGACTGTAGCTACGGCTCGTCCAGGGGTAATCATCGGTAAAGGCGGTCAGGAAGTTGACAAGTTGCGCGAAGAGTTGAAGAAGTTGACTGGAAAGGAAGTTCAAATCAACATCTTCGAAATTAAGCGTCCGGAACTGGATGCCAAATTAGTAGCCGACAGCATTGCCCGTCAGATTGAAGGTCGTATTTCCTTCCGTCGCGCAATCAAGATGAGTATAGCGGCAACCATGCGAATGGGTGCCGAAGGAATCAAAGTACAGATCTCTGGTCGTTTGAATGGTGCGGAGATTGCACGTTCGGAGAAGTTCAAGGACGGACGCACTCCTTTGCACACGTTTCGCGCAGACATTGATTACCACATTTCTGAAGCGCACACGACGTACGGTCGGATTGGCATCAAAGTTTGGATCATGAAGGGTGAAGTTTATGGCAAGCGTGACTTGTCCAACTTGCTCGGACCTGCGAAGAAGACTGGCCCTGGTTCTAACGAGGGTGGTGTTCGTGATCGCGATCGTCGTCCCGCAGGTGCAGGAGGTCAAGGCCGCGATCGTCGCGGAGGTGCAAAGAAATAAGTAGAACGCCAAAGAAGCTAAGCGATGTTACAACCGAAACGCACGAAGTTTAGAAAGCAGTTCAAGGGCCGCATGAAGGGCAATGCCCAGCGCGGCGCCACGTTGGCTTTCGGTTCCTTCGGCATCAAGTCGTTGGAGAATGTATGGATGACAGCTCGTCAGATTGAAGCCGCTCGTATCGCAGCTACACGTTACATGAAGCGTGAAGGTCAGCTGTGGATTCGCATTTTTCCTGACAAACCGGTAACCAAGAAGCCCTTGGAAGTACGTATGGGTAAAGGAAAGGGCGCGGTTGAATATTGGGCAGCTGTAGTTCGTCCGGGTCGTATGTTGTTCGAATTGGACGGCGTTCCCGCCGATATTGCGAAAGAGGCCTTGCGTCTTGCCGCTCAAAAGTTACCGGTTAAAACCGCGTTGGTTGTTCGACGCGATTACACGGAAGCCTAATCCTTCGTTAGATCATGAAAGTAGCAGAAATTAAAGCCCTGAAAGATGCCGATTTGGCTCTGAAGGTGACACAAATGAAAGATGAATTGTTTCGGATGAAGCGCACCCATCGCATGTCTCCTTTGGAGAATCCGATGCGCATCACCGCAACGCGGAAACTGGTTGCGCGCTTGACCACAGAGTTGGTGCTTCGCAAAAATCATTAAGAGATAGAGCAATGGAAAGAAATTTGCGCAAAGAGCGTATTGGTATTGTGACCAGTGCGGCTATGGAAAAAGGAATCACGGTAAGTGTTTCACGTCGCGTCAAGCATGCTAAGTATGGCAAGTTCGTATCCTTTACGAGCAAGTTCCACGCACACGACGAAAAGAATGAATGCACCAAGGGCGATACCGTCCGCATCATGGAAACCCGTCCGTTGAGCAAGACGAAGAACTGGCGTCTTGTGGAAATCATTGAAAAGGTAAAGTAGGATGTTACAACAAGAATCCCGTTTACGCGTTGCGGACAACACAGGTGCCAAGGAAGTTTTGGTCATTCGTGTGTTGGGCGGAACAAAGCGTCGCTATGCTAGCGTTGGTGACAAGATCGTAGTGACTGTTAAAGACAGCACCCCGTCAGGTAACGTTAAAAAAGGACAAGTATCCACAGCGGTAGTCGTTCGTACTTCGAAAGAAGTTCGTCGTGCCGATGGTTCATACATTCGCTTTGACGACAACGCTTGTGTTTTGTTGACTGCTGCGGGTGAGATGCGTGGCACTCGTGTTTTTGGCCCTGTAGCTCGTGAATTGCGCGATAAGCAGTACATGAAAATTGTTTCTCTGGCACCAGAAGTGCTTTAAGTATAGAACGATGGCGAAGTTTCATATCAAAACCGGCGATACCGTAATGGTGATTGCAGGTCAGTCCAAGGGACAGACCGGTCGCATCATTCGCATGATCCCCAAGCAGCACCGCGCTGTTGTGGAGGGTGTGAATATGGTGACCAAACACCAAAAGCCTACGGCATCCAGCCCCCAGGGCGGTCTTTCTCAGATGGAAGCACCGTTGCACGTCAGCAATTTGATGCTGATTGATCCAAAAACGGGTACCCCAACCCGCGTGGGAATGAAAATCAACGATAAAGGCCAGAAGGTTCGCGTTGCGAAGAAATCAGGCGAGACGATTAAGTAATGGAACAGCGTTTGAAAAGCATTTACCGGGACAAGGTAGTTCCGGCTTTGCAAGAAGAATTTGCCTACAAGAACATGATGGAGGTTCCCCGCCTGCAAAAAATTGTTCTTAGCCAAGGCATTGGTGCAGCGGTAGCTGACAAAAAGTTAGTTGATTATGCCGTTGAGGAGATGACTATCATCGCTGGTCAACGCGCGGTTTCAACCCGCTCAAAGAAAGATATTTCGAACTTTAAGTTGCGTAAAGGCATGCCCATTGGAGCGCGCGTTACGTTGCGTGGAGAGCGTATGTACGAATTCTTTGATCGCTTGTTGACTGCGAGTTTGCCACGTATTCGTGATTTTCGTGGTGTTAAGGAAGGTTTTGATGGCCGTGGGAATTTCACTTTTGGAATAACCGAACAGATCATTTTTCCAGAAATCGACATCGATAAGGTGAATCGTATTGCCGGAATGGATATCACATTTGTCACTTCGGCGAAAACCGATAAAGAGTGCAAATCGTTGATTACGTCGTTTGGATTTCCGTTTAAAAAATAATTGAAGGACCCGTGGCAAAAGAATCCATGAAGGCCCGCGAGGCCAAGCGTGAAAAGTTAGTAGCCAAGTACGCTGCAAAGCGTGAGGCTTTGAAGGCTGCTGGCGATTATCTAGCCTTGCAGAAGTTACCAAAGAACGCATCACCGGTGCGTTTGCACAACCGGTGCAGCATTACGGGACGCCCCCGTGGTTACATGCGTCAGTTCGGCATTTCGCGCGTGACGTTCCGTCAAATGGCGAACATGGGCTTGATCCCAGGTGTGAAAAAGTCCAGCTGGTAATAAACGATTAAAGGAACGACGCTATGAATACCGATCCGATTGCAGATTTTTTGACGCGCATTCGCAATGCGAGTCGCGCCGGTCACACGGTGGTAGAAGCCCCGGCTTCGAAGATTAAGATTGAAATTGCGCGCATTTTGATGGACCAAGGCTACATTGCAAGCTACAAGCACGATGCAGAAGGCCCACAGGGTGTTGTAAAAGTTGCTTTGAAGTACGACAAGGCTACGAAAACGCCAGTTATTCGTGGTATCGATCGTGTTTCAACTCCCGGCTTGCGCAAATATTTTTCTAAAGTGGATATGCCCCGGGTTAAATACGGTTTGGGCATCGCCATTGTAACTACCTCCAAAGGTTTAATGACGGACAAAGAAGCACGTCAGAAAAACGTTGGTGGGGAGGTTATTTGCTACGTTTATTAATTCCAAGTCGATACTATGTCACGCATTGGTAAAGCCCCGATACAAGTACCAGCAGGTGTGGAGATTTCTGTCTCCGGAACCGCTGTTACCGTCAAGGGCAAGTTGGGCACTTTGACCCAAGAAATTCATCCCGACATTACGTTGCAGCAGGAAGGCGGCATCGTAACAGTCCTTCGTGCGAACGAGGAAAAACCGACTCGTGCAAAGCACGGTTTGTATCGGGCTTTGATCAACAACATGGTGGTTGGTGTTTCCGACGGCTGGACTAAGGAACTTGAGTTGGTAGGTGTGGGTTACCGTGCTTCCAATCAGGGTCAAATCTTAGATCTTTCCCTAGGTTACTCGCACACGATCATGGTTCAATTGCCTTCGGAGGTTTCTCTTGAAACCAAATCGGAAAAGGGTAAGAATCCCATGATCATCCTCAAATCCTTCGATAAGCAGTTGTTGGGCATGATTGCTGCCAAAATTCGCAGCTTCCGCAAGCCAGAACCTTACAAAGGAAAGGGTGTGCGTTATGTCAATGAAGTGGTACGTCGTAAGGCGGGTAAATCAGCCGGTAAAGGCAAGAAATAAGCGATATATATTATGGCACTTTCATCCATTGATCGCCGCACCCGAATCCGTCGTCGGATTCGCAAAGTGGTACAGGGCACCGCGCAGCGTCCTCGTTTGGCTGTTTTCCGCAGCAACAAGGCGATTTACGCACAACTTATTGACGATGTTACCGGCACCACTTTGGGTTCCGCTACCAGCGTAACCAAAAAAGGTAAAGCATTTGAAGGTGCGAAGACCAACCAAGCGTTTGAGGTAGGCAAGGCTATTGCTGCTGTTGCTCAGGCGAAGGGAATCTCCGCAGTCGCTTTTGATCGCGGTGGTTATTTGTACCATGGGCGTGTTAAATCTCTGGCCGACGGTGCCCGGGAAGGTGGTCTCAACTTCTAAGCAATTGATATGAAATCAGCACAAAATTCGCGTCGTGTCAAGCCCAGTGGCTTGGAGTTGGTGGATCGTTTGGTAGGCGTTCAACGCGTAACCAAGGTGACCAAGGGCGGTCGTGCATTCGGTTTTAGTGCAATCGTCGTTGTTGGCGATGAAAGTGGAATCGGTGGATACGGTTTGGGTAAAAGCAAGGAGGTTTCTGAAGCGGTTGCCAAAGGCATTGAGGATGCCAAGAAAAACCTATACCGCTTCCCTATTGTCAAGAAATCGATTCCTCACGAGCAGGATGGTAAGTTTGGTGGCGCACGTGTTTTCTTGCGTCCCGCCTCGAACGGAACTGGTGTTATCGCTGGAGGTGCTATGCGTGCCGTTTTGGAGTGCGTCGGTGTACACGATGTTTTGGCGAAATCAAAAGGTTCGTCGAATCCGCACAACTTGGTAAAAGCTACTTTTGAAGCCTTGCATCAGTTGCGCGACGTGAATGAAGTTGCACGTCAACGCGGTATTGCCATAACGAAGGTTTTTAACGGTTGATAGCGATACATCATGGCTAAGATTAAAATCACACAAGTGCGTAGTACGATCAATCGTCCCGCACGCCAAAAGGCCACGATGGCCGCTTTGGGCATCCGTAAAATGAACCACTCTGTTGTACACGAAGCAACCCCCCAGATTCTGGGAATGGTACGCAAAGTAGAACACTTGGTTCAGGTACAAGAAGTTGAACAAGCCTAAACGCATTAGAGCATGAACTTGAATGAATTAAAACCCGCAGCAGGCTCGGTTCGCAATAACAAGCGCTTGGGTCGCGGTCAAGGATCGGGTCGCGGTGGTACTTCCACACGTGGTCACAAAGGTGCCAAGTCACGTTCCGGCTATTCGACCAAGATTGGTTTTGAAGGTGGCCAGATGCCGCTTCAGCGTCGTGTTCCTAAGTTTGGATTTACGAATCCAAACCGGGTAGAATACCGTGCAATCAATTTGGACGTGTTGCAAACCCTTTCGGTTGAAAAAGGATTGGAGCGTATTGACGCTGCAGTATTGATTCAGAACGGCTTGGCTTCCAAGAATGATTTGATTAAAATCTTGGGCCGTGGAGAATTCACGGCTAAGATTTCCATCTCGGCCCATAAGTTCAGTGCTTCAGCCGTCAAGGCAATTGAAGCAGCTGGCGGAACCATTGAGCAAGCTTAATTAAGATTCCATGAAGCGTTTGATCGATACCTTCCGCAACATTTGGAGCATCCAAGAACTGCGCGACAAAATTTTGTTGACGTTGGGTCTGCTGTTGGTCTACCGTTTGGGGTCCAACGTGGTGTTGCCCGGCATTGATCCGACTTCGTTGACCAATTTGCAAAGCCAAGCAAGCGAAGGCTTGATAGGTATTTTGAATGCCTTCTCTGGAGGTGCCTTTGCCAATGCTTCTGTACTGGCCTTGGGCATCATGCCGTACATCTCAGCATCGATTTTGTTGCAATTGCTGGGCTTGGCCGTGCCATCCATTCAGAAAATGCAGAAGGACGGAGAGAGTGGTCGCCGCAAGTTAAATCAAATCACGCGCTACGTTACAATTGCTGTAGCCCTTTTGCAAGCGCCCGGATACATCACCAATTTGATGTACCAAGGTGTAGAACTTACTTTGCCTACCTCAACGTTTTGGACGCTTGCGTTGATTACCCTTACGGCGGGAACCATTTTCGCCATGTGGTTGGGTGAGCGTATCACGGACAAAGGAATTGGCAACGGCATTAGCTTGTTGATTATGATCGGTATCATTGCTCAATTGCCTCAGTCGTTCTTGCAAGAGTACGTGAAGCAGGTGAGCGAGGCAGGTGGAGGCATCGTTGTTTTCCTTCTGGAGTTGGTTGCATTGTATTTGGTCATTTTGTTTGCGATTGCGATCACTCAGGCGGTGCGTCAAGTACCGTTGGAGTATGCCAAGCGCGTAGCTGGTGCATCGGGTGATTCTGCCCCACGTTCCATTGGTCGCAGTTACTTGCCAATTCGCGTGAATACCGCTGGTGTAATGCCGATCATCTTTGCTCAGGCCTTGATGTTCATACCCATTACGGTACTTCAGTACAGCGGTGCGGGCACGGACACGATGCCTTGGTTGGTGGATATTTTTGGGAACATTCAAGGTTTCTGGTACAACTTTATCTTTGCCGCGTTGATCCTGGTCTTCACCTTCTTCTACACCGCCATCCAATTCAATACGAGCCAGATTGCAGAAGACTTGCGCAGAAGCGGTGGTTTTGTTCCCGGAGTTAAACCTGGAGCAGATACTGCTGAATACTTGGATCAGATTCTATCTAGAATCACTCTTCCGGGTGCCATTGCTCTTGCATTCTTGGCGATTCTTCCTTCCCTTGCGAACATCGCAAACCTGACTCCTCAGTGGGCTAATTTCTACGGTGGAACCAGCTTGTTGATCATGGTTGGGGTTATCTTGGATACTTTGATGCAGGTCGAAAGTTATTTGTTGAACAGTCACTACGACGGCCTTATGGAAGGTAGTCGTATGAAGGGTCGTTCCACGAACGCAAACTAAGACATGGCAAAGCAAGGAGCAATTGAGCAGGACGGCGTGATTACGGAGAATCTCTCCAATGCCATGTTCCGCGTGGAGCTTGAAAATGGTCACATGGTGACTGCGCACATATCTGGAAAGATGCGCATGCACTACATTAAGTTATTGCCGGGTGATCGGGTTAAGTTGGAGTTGTCTCCTTACGACCTGTCTAAGGCCCGAATTGTTTATCGTTATTAATTGCCTACTGAGATATGAAAATCAGAGCATCCCTGAAGAAGCGCAGCCCCGAGTGCAAAATTGTTCGCCGCAAGGGCCGTTTGTATGTCATTAACAAGAAAAATCCGAAGCTGAAACAGCGTCAAGGATAATTTAATTAACCAACGAAATGGCGAGAATAGCTGGTATCGACCTTCCGAAGAATAAGCGCGGAGAAATTGGTCTAATGTATATCTATGGAATCGGCCGCAGCCGGTCCCGGGAAATCCTGACTGCTGCAGGCGTCGATTACG
>Ga0102923_1000335_pt1 | contig 12940 bp, 10 predicted proteins | sample Colrivmeta156902_FD_78206 | JGI IMG/M metagenome (GOLD analysis project Ga0102923, IMG submission 78206) | Estuarine microbial communities from the Columbia River estuary - metaG 1569-02 | ecosystem: Environmental > Aquatic > Marine > Intertidal zone > Estuary | place: USA: Columbia River...
AATTATATCATGACATGTAATTTCAAAATTAAAAATCATTATAAGAAAGATGACATATGTATGATATTTGGTAAACCAGGTAAGAATCTTGGGTTATCTTACAATTCACAAACTAAAAAATTGGCTTTTGAATTTTGGACTAAGAGTGAGAAAGAAGATAAGTTTAATCAAGTAACTTTTCCTGATATTAGTGAAAAAGAAATTAATAGTGGAATTACAGTATCAATCATAAGAGATGGTAATAAAATAACAATTTTTAAAAATTTTAATGAAAGTAATTCAATATTATTTGACGACAATTTAATCGACGATTATAAAGAATCTAGTTTTTTTGTTGGATGCTCAAGTCCTGATTGTGATTCCTCATCACATCGTTACTATTGTGAAATGGACATAAACCATTTTTCATTTTTAAACAATGTTTCAGATATTAATAAAGGAAAGGAATTATACGAATCTGAATTACATAATTTAGTTATAAGGAACTATTATGATAATTTGTTATTTTTATACGATTTTAACACTATTAATAACATCGGTATTGTATATGATGAATCAAAATATACTAACTTTTTAGAAAAAGTTCCACAGAAATATATAAAATAAAAATAATAAAGGTTATATTAATAAAAACATAGAATATGTCAGAAGAATTATCAAATTGGAGAGATGAACATTTAAATAAAATAAGTTGTAGTTTTTGTGCTGCTAAATGGTTAAACGTTAGTTTACATTTAGGTCATGGATTCACTAACTCTTGTCACTTACCATTACCACATCCTATTGATGTTGAAGCAATTAAAACAAATCCGGCAGCATTACACAATACTGATTTTAAAAAAGAAATTCGTAAAATGATGTTAGAGGGAGTTAAACCGGCGGAATGTTCTTATTGTTGGAAGATTGAGGATATTGGTAGAAATAACATTTCAGATAGAGTATATAAAAGTCAAATATATAGTTCCGAAGATATCGCGGCATTAAAGGAGTTACCTTGGGATGCGGACATTATACCACAAACTATAGAAGTTAGTTTTGATAGAACATGTAATTTTGCTTGTTCTTATTGTAATTCGGGTTATTCAACTACATGGGGTAAAGATATTAGAGATAATGGACCTTATCAGAAATTCAAAACAAGTAGTGCTGGTGCATATTACGCGGACGGATCTTGGTCTGAAATACATGGTAAGTACAACGAAAATAACCCATATGTTGATGCCTTTTTAAAATGGTGGCCTGAGTTATCACAAAAATTAATGGAAATACGAGTAACAGGTGGTGAACCATCACAAAGTCGTAATTTTTGGCAGTTTATGGAAACTATGAAACAATATCCATCACCTAATTTACGACTTGCGGTCAATTCTAATTTAGGTCTTAACGAAGCAACGGTGAACAGGTTAATTAGTATATCTCACGAATTAGATATCAAAGAATTCGATTTATATACAAGTTGTGAAGCCTATGGAGCACAAGCAGAATACATTAGAGATGGTTTAAATTATGAACTATGGAGGAGTAATTTAGTTAAGGTAATTGAGAGTGCAAAAATTAGACAAGTTGTAATAATGATGACAATTAACAGTTTATGTTTATTTAGTATTACTGAATTTTTAGATGATATGTTAATGTTAAAAGAAAAATATGGTACACACAAACCAATTGTTGATTTTAATATTTTAAGATGGCCAGCATTTATGTCACCATTAACATTACCTGATAAAATTAAACAAAAGTTACACAAAAAGTTATCTAAATGGTGGAAGAAAAATATGAAGAACCCATTGATTAATATGCATGAAGGTGCACAAATCCAAAGATTAGTTGATTACATTGAAGTTGTCAATAGAGGTCATAACACAACTGAAATGGATATTGAATTACAATATCATGATATTAAAAGTTTCTACACGCAATACGACATTAGAAGAAACAAAAACTTTGTGGAAACATTTCCCGAACTAAAAAAATGGTATGAATCTATTAAAATTGATAATAAAATACCCGATGTAAAAGTTACTGACGGTAGAATTACACATTTTGAACCTGGCGTTTATGTGTCTGATGTAAAAAATTATAACAAATAAAATGGCTGAATACGAAAAGACATTAAGATGGTTAGAACCCTATGGAGGTTGGCATGAAAACGATACTGGATTATGCAATCGTATATTTCATTGGGAAGTTGCGTTCGAATTATCAAGACATAATGATTACGAATATCAAATACTTTTACAAAGAAAATATTGGCCCGAACTTAGTTTAATAGAATTACCTCAAACTAAGGTTTACACGAGTACAGAAGGCGACTCGTATAATATTGATTTTTTAAAATTTAGAACAGTATATGATACTAAAAATAATCAAGTTTCATTATCAAAAGAATTGAATCTTGATGAGGTAGAATATATGTTTAAGAATAGGAAATTTAGTTTAAAAAATCACGGGAATCATGTCCATTCTAATTTTCATTATAATGACATTGAAAATCTATATGATAAAATACCTAGATATCAAAGAGGAATTAAATTAATTAGATTAAGACATTCTGGTATACAAGAGATTATAAAAGATGAGACCGAAGATTTTGTTGGAATCCACATTAGAAGAGGATATGGTATTACCTATACGAAAGATGATTTAATGTCTTTACCTGAAAATGTTAGAGAAAAATATGAGGTTTTTATGAAAAAGGAAATCTCAATACATCATCTTTATGGTTTTATACAAGACAAATATTATTTTAACATAATGGATGAAATTTTAAAAGTTAACCCAAATCAAAAGTTTTTTATTAGTCATGATTTAAATTACGAATTAATTTCATACTATAAAGATAGGTATGGTGAAAAAGTAATGTTTAAAGAAGAAGTTTTAGATGCGGTATACGATTATATGGACAACATGGGGTTACTAAAAAAAGATTTTAAATATGGTAATATAGTTCCTAATATTGTGGATTTATTTTGTTTATGTCATTGTAGTTTTTTAATAAAATCAAATATGTCAACATGGAGTAATTTTGCACAAATATATAGTAATCTTGAACATGTTGAAATTTTAGAAGGAAATGAATCTATTATTAAAAAATATAAAAAAGTTTTTAAAATCAAAAATAATATTATTTAATAATGTCACATTTGGTTATTAGTAAAGCATGTCCAATTATTGAAAATATAATTCAATATAACAGAATATTTAATTTTAATTCAACAGACAATGAAATTATTTTTAATGAAAATAAAAAAAAATTAGGTGAAGAATGGTATTATTATAATAAAAAAATAGAATATAAATATAATTCATGGGGATATAGAACTAAAGAATTTAAAGATTTAGAAGATGATTATATATTAATTTTTGGTTGCTCATTTACAGAAGGAATTGGATTATACTACGATGATATGTGGGCAACTAAGTTAAGTAAAGAATTAAAATTAGATGTTTTTAATATTGGTATGGGAGGAACGGGAGTAGATTTTCAATTTTATAATACAACCTTAATACATAATCATATTATTAAAAATAATAAACCACCAAAATTAGTAATTTATCAATGGCCATTTGAACATAGAACAACATACTCATTTAAAAAAATTTTAAGAAATAGTGAAAATTTAACAGATAGAGAATTGATTGGGTTATCACCTTTTTCTATATCCAATCAATCTGAAAATGTTCATTATTTTGAAAAATGGTATATGCATAGTTTTATTGAAAACGAAGGAGAATTAATTAAACAGTCTAATATATACCCTATGGTATGTAATAATATTTGGAAAAGTATGGGAATTGATGTAATAAATTGGACGTGGGAAAACGATTTTACAATGAAAAAAAATGAATTATTTTCTAATGATATTGAATTATTTAACATCATTGATACAACAAACTACGCGGCAAGAGATCGTATACATAATGGTCATCTATCACAAGATATTATAGTTGATTTTTTATTAAATAAAATTAATATATGATATATTGTTTTGGGGATAGTTGGGGTTATGGGAGTGAGATGGATTTAACACATGAAATTCCATTTATCAATATATTAAGTAAAAAGACTAATATTGAATTTGAAAATATGAGTCGTGAAGGATGTTCATTAGGTAATATGACACATGATATTTTTTGGTTAGAAAACAAATTTAAATCAGATGATTTGATTATAGTTGTGGTACCCCCTGACATTAGGTGGTATTTTGAAGATAAAAACGGAGGAATATGTAGTTTGTTTATACCGTCTCAGTTTTATTTTGATGATAATCCTGATTTAGATGAGTTATACGTCAAAGAATTACATCATTATATGGATACGGCACCCAATAAAAAAACATGGTTTAGTTATCACAATTCATTATTTCTTTTCTCATTACAGGAATTTTTTAATAAAATTAATGTCGAATTTATTTTTATTCATAATTATGGAAAAATAAACCTATATAGAGAGTTTAAACATTTAATTAATCAAAAAAATTTCTTAGATTTTAATAGAAGTTTAACTAGTTTATTAACTAATCAAGAGGATATTGATTTGGTCTATAAAAAATTAGACGGACCATATAAAAATATGTTTATTGGTGAATATTTTGAAGGAAACGGAACACACCCAAATCAATTAGGACACCAAAAAATAAGTGAATTAATATACGAAAACGAAAAATTTCAAAAATGGTATCAGTCAATAACGAATGGGGTAAATTAAGAGAATTGTTTGTTGGAACAGTTGATAATGCAAACATGCCAAAACATGGAGAAGACCTACATGCAATAAACTATGCAGATAAAGATACCATACCTAAAGAAGAATTAGGTAGATTTGATAATAAAGTTTACGAAGAAACATATGAAGATTTAGAAAATCTTGTCACCATATTAAAAGATTTAAATATCACAGTAAGAAGACCACAAACATTACAAACAGATAATATTGTTAGTAATGGTTTTTGGGAAACCGACCAATATTATACATTTTGTCCCAGAGATACTGTAACTGTAATAGGTAATACTATTTTAGAAGCTCCAATGACATTGAGGTCAAGACAATTTGAAACATACTCTTTTAGAGACCAATTTATTGAATATATGAATCAAGGATCTAAATGGGTTTCGGCGCCAAGACCTATGTTAAAGAATGATTCATACCAAAGAACTGATTTATCCAAATTAACATTAACGGAAAGAGAACCTGTGTTTGATGCTGCAAACATATTGAGATCAAATAACGATATTTTATATCTTGTGAGCAATACGGGTAATAAACTCGGAGCAAAATGGTTACAGAACCTATTAGGAGACCAATACAAGGTACATATCCTTGAAAACATGTATTCATATAGCCATTTAGATTCGACCATTGCATTACTTCGTGAAGGTCTTTGTTTATTAAACCCTGAAAGGGTTAATGAAAGTAACATGCCTGAGATGTTAAAATCTTGGGATAAGATATGGTCACCACCGATGGTTGATATTGGTTATCATAAAGTTGAAAGGGCATCGTTATGGGTAGGTATTAATTTACTATCGATTGATGAAAATACAGTCATAGTTGATAATAGACAAACTGAACTAATAAAAGAGTTAAAAAAACATAAAATAGATGCATTAGATTGTAAAATAAGACACTCAAGAACATTGGGTGGATCATTTCATTGTGTCACAACAGAAACATTAAGAGATTAAAAATGAGTGTATTAGTAATTGGAGGTGCGGGTTATTTAGGTATACCTTTGTGCAATTCTTTAAGAAATAGAAATAGGACTGTAACGGTATACGATAAATTTTTATATAGTAAACCGGACGATATACCCGAAGGTATATCTATCATAAACGATGATATATGTAATGTTGAAAATCATAAGGACATATTTGAATATGTGGATACAGTTTATTATTTATCATCACCCAGGTTAAATGAATTAAATAATGAAACACAAATACATATTGAACTTGAAAATTTAAAAAAAGTTTTATCTTTATTAAAACCTAATAGTAAGTTTTTCTTTAATAGTAGTTGTAGTGTGTATGGTAAAACCGAAGACATAGTCAATGAGAGTTCTGAAACAAAAATAACATCACTTTATTCAAAACTCAAGATAGAATCTGAAAATATTTTACTAAACACAGAAGGATTAATAGTGAAAATTTTTAGAGTTGCAACACTATATGGGAAATCTAAAATAGAAAGAAATGACATTTTAATTAATAATTTAGTAAATAAAATTACTAATAATGAAAAAATTGAAATATTTGATTCAGAGGCAATAAGACCACATTTACATGTTTTAGATTGTGCGGAATTCCTATCAAATTTAATTAATGCAGACTACAACGAACGTATAATTAATATTGGAATAAATAAATTTAATATTACAAAACGACAATTAATAAAAATAATTGAAAAAACTTTAAACATAAAACTTGATATTTTATTTTATGAAACTGAAGATAGTAGATCATATTTTGTTGATTTTTCGTTACTAAAAAGATTAAATAGTAGAAATTGTTATAACTACGAAAGAGGTGTTTTTGATTTATATTTTAAAGATAAATTAACATTTAGTTTAGAGGAATGGGACACCATATTAAATTATTACAGACCAAACGGATCATCCAAAACATGGTATCTCCAAGAAGAAGGTAAAATAGACATACCAAAAATGTGGGGACATTGGAATATTGTAAATACTGAAGGAGATAACAAAATGTTTGACCCTAGTATTGCGAAAGAACAAGTAACTCCAAGTTTTTATTACGATTATGCTGAGTTTGTAACTAAAAAAGATTTAGAAAATAAAAAACACATATATCTAATTAACGTATACGATCCTAATTTTTTTATAAGAAATATTGACATTGGATTTGGTTGTATTTCCGAAAAATATAAAAAAGATATTATTGAAGAGAGATGTCACATTGTGTTACTTCTAACAATGGAAGGATATAGTGGATGTGATAACAATTATGACTTAGAAATAATTAACAAATGGATTGAAAATGCAAGATTTAACCCTAAATGTGTACATTACATTAGTGGTAATTTAATTATAGATAAATTAGTAAAAGAAAAAAATTTAGAATTTGATTGTATTCCCGTATCAACTTTTGATAATTGGATTAACTATTTGGAAATTAAGGATAAACCAATTGTTAATTTTGAACCGATAGATAACAATTTTTTATATTTAACGTACAACAGAAATCCAAGACACCATAGAAAAGTATTATTATCAAGAATGTTAAATAAAAATTTATTACAATACGGTAGAATAAGTATGAATAAATTTGAAACTGCCAATTACGATGAATTAGCTAACGAAGACCCAATTAAAAGATTACACGATTTAACACCAATCATAATTGATAAATCATTAGATATTAATTGGGCTAACGATGTGACCACTAACGATTATACATATACATTTATGTCAATCGTTACTGAAAGTTTAACCGATAAAAATACTTTGTTTTTATCTGAAAAAATATTTAAACCAATTGCAACAGGTCATCCTTTTATGGTGATAGGTAATAAAGGAACACTCAAAAAATTACGTGAGTTTGGGTTTATGACTTTTGACAGATGGTTCGATGAAAGTTATGATATGGAAGAGGAAATGGGTAATAGGGTAGATATGGTCATTAATGAAATCGAAAAATATAAAGATAAAACAATAGATGAATTGAAAATAATTAGAAATCAAATGAGAGATATTTGTCTACATAACCAAGCTAGATTTAAACAAATGGTTAGAGACAAGTATTCATTTGACGGTGAAAATATAAACGGATTAAAAGAAATACAATTGATTATAAAGTCAATTTATAATAAAATACCAAATGGTGAAAAAACATTGACATTTACACCTAAAAGGAGTATAATTTAAAAAAGATTAGAACATGAAAATAGGATTTATTGGTGTTGGAAAATTAGGTAAGGACGCCGCTGAAGTTATGTATGAATGTGGACATGATGTTTTAGGGTATGATGTTAAAACAATGTCTGAAACTAAAATTAATATGACAACATCAATTATGGATGTTTGTAAACATGGTGAAATTATTTTTATCGCGGTTCCCACTCCACATCATCCAGATTATGACGGTAGGAACCCCACATCACATTTACCTAATAAAGATTTTGACTACTCAATAGTTAAAGAGGTATTAACTGAGGTAAATAAACACACAAGTAAAGAACAACTTGTTGTTTTAATTTCAACAGTATTACCTGGAACAATTAGAAGAGAGTTTATAAATTTATGTGATAATTTCAGATTTATATATAATCCTTATCTTATTGCTATGGGTACAGTTAAATGGGATATGGTTAATCCTGAAATGATTATTATTGGCACCGAAGATGGTACATTTACGGGTGATGCAAAAATCTTATTAGATTTTTATAAAACATTTATAAAAGAAGGAACAAGATACGAGGTAGGTACTTGGGACGAAGCCGAAGGAATCAAAATTTTTTACAACACATTCATCTCAACAAAGGTAGCATTAGTCAATATGATTCAGGATGTTGCAGAAAAGATTGGTAATATGAACGTAGATGTTGTAACAGGTGCGTTAGAAAGAAGTACATATAGAATATTGGGTCCCGCATATATGAAGGCCGGAATGGGAGACGGTGGAGGATGTCACCCAAGAGATAATATAGCGTTACGTTATATGGCGGAAAAATTAGATTTAAAATATGATTTATTTGATGCCATAATGGAGGCGAGAGAAAAACAAGCCATGAATATGGCAAATAAATTAGTTTCATTAAGTGAAGAATTTAATTTACCAATTGTAATATTAGGTAAATCATATAAACCGGATGTAGAATATATTGACGGGTCATCATCAATACTTGTCGGACATTATGTTGAAAAAACAAATAATAAAGTTGAATACGATTTAGAACAACCAATTCCCGCTATCTACCTTTTAGGACATTACGGTAAACATCATGATTATGATTTTCCCGAAGAATCAGTTGTGTTAGACCCATGGAGACAATTTAAATCAGATAAAATAAAAGTAATCCAATATGGAAACACAAGAAAAAGTTCTTAATTTAGTATACGATGTTTGGGATGAAGAAAATAATAAACCGATTGCCAATTGTTCAGATAGTTTAGGTGACATTGAGTTTAGATATGAAAATGGTTTTATTGATTTCTACGAGAGATTCTATAAGGCTCAATTAAATACCGATAGAAATTCCATACCAAGAACTTTTAATAAAATTGAGGAAGTTTGGAAAAGACCAAACGAAAATTTTTATTATTTTATTAAAACAAGTTTACATATTAGGGTAATGTTATTAGATAGAGGTCTAAAATTTTCACCTATAGTTAAAAATTGTCTAAAAAATTGTAAAAACATATTTGTTTGTTTTTTATGTGAACATGAAAGTGATGATGTTCACGGGTATAAAATTTTATTGCATTCATTAAGTGAATGGGGGTTACCACAAGAACAATTTATTTTATTAAACAATAATTTTTTAATGAACACCTATGGAGAAAAGTATAATTCTAAAATCAAAACACATAGGTTAGATTTATTGGCGTTGACATCTTGTAGTATTTTTTCACATAATAAAATACCATTTATCACCAATAAAGAAGGTAAATTATTTATTTGTCATAATAGAGGACAAAAACCTCATAGATATGGAATTTTATCTTTAATTAGAAATGGAGGGTTTTTAGATAATGTAAATTGGTCATACGTTTCTGGAAATAAAAAAAATAAAGAGGAAATTTGCCATTTAGGTGAAGTAATGGAATTAGAAATGGTTGAAAAAATTAAAGAACATATTGAATATTTTTATTCGATAGATATTAAAAAAAGTGATTACGAAATAAATAGAAGAGACTTTATTGGACATGATGTAGTTGCTGACATATCCGATTTACCACCATTATCGGGAGCGGCAATGGAATCGGGTGGTTATATGTTACCCGAATACGGTTTAACATATCAAAATTCATATATTAACATTGTGACAGAATCAATATGGAAAGATGAAGACGACGTGGTTCACATAACCGAAAAGTCATTCAGACCATTTAATTTTTATAATATGCCGATTTTTGTGTCAACAAAACATCACGTTAAATTTTTAAAAGAAACATATGGGTTTGATGTTTTTGAAGATTTAATTGACCATAGTTATGATAATGAACCGGATATTAAAAAAAGATTAATGATGGTTTATGATGAAATTAAAAGATTGAATGACAATAAAGAAAATGTAATAAAATTTTATTCTGAAAATCAACATAGGTTTGAAAAAAATAGAGAAATTATTTGTAATATACCTAACAATGATAATGATTTAAAATTTTTACAAAGTTTAATGTCGTAATATCGATACATAAAAGAAAATAAATGAGATTAATTACGTTTGGTGATAGTTGGACCGCAGGACATGGAATTGAAACTGACGTAAAATATAAAGAAGAACCGTTTCCTCACATGTTCATTCAAAAATTAAGAGATATGAACTCGTGGCCAAGATGGGTCTCAGATAAATTAAAATGTGAATATGTTAATTTAGGTGTTTGTGGTTATGGTAATGAATACATTTTAAAAGATTTAAAAGAAACAGTTGAAAACGGGTTCATTAATAAAGACGATATTGTTATAGTAATGTTATCGTATCCTTACCGTTATAAATCAAAAGATACTCACAATGTTGTTGAAATATATCTACTCATAGAAGAATTATTAGAGGGATATAAACATTTTTACTTTAATTCTTTCTATCCGTCATTTAGAGAAGAGGATGTTGATACAAAAAAATTACCTGAATATTTTATAAATCCAGATGGATGTGTATCTGATGTATTAAGAAAATACGAAATTAAAAATGATATCGGTGTTTGGGAATATGGTAGTAGGAGTGTATGGAATGATGAAAAGAACTTTTATGAAGGAGATTACCACCCAAATTTGAAGGGGTATAAGGTCATAGGTGATTATATTTATAAACAAATCATAAATAAACTATGACAGCTCAAGAATTTTTAATAGAAAAATATCTTATAAAGTTTGGTGAGAAACTTGTTGATTACATACCAAGAATACCAAAGGAAACAAACTATTATGCTGTTTTAGTGGAACCAAGATTAAACCACAAGATATTATATATATTAAAAAATCATATGTATTTTCTAAATGAAAGTGAATCAAATATAAAATGGGGACTACAAATATTTCACGGTATCAACAACGAAGACCAAATTAAACACATAACAAAGGATTGGTTAAATGTTGAATATGTTAATATGGAAGTTGATAATTTTACTAAAATAACGTTTAATCAATATATTAAGAATCCAAATTTTTGGAAAAAGGTTAAAGGGGATAAAGTTTTATTGTTTCAAATGGATTCTATTTTATTGAGACACGGAATAGACGAATTTTTAGATTACGATTATATTGGTGCCCCGTGGACTAAACCAAAAGAAGGTAATTTAATTGGAAATGGAGGATTGTCACTTAGAAATAAACATAAAATGTTAGAAATATCCGAAAAATATAATGAATATGACCCAATGTGGGAGGATATATTCTTTACAAAATATGTAGATAAAACAAAATTACCTAATTTAGAAACGGCTATGAAATTCAGTGTAGAAGACGTGTTTTACCCAACTCCATTCGGTATGCACAATCCAAATAAAACCTCCCCATATTTGATTGAATATATTTTAAATAATTCTCAAATAAAACTTTGATTTACATATATTTTTTGTTATATTAAAACAATGAATATAGATTACAAGTGGCCATTAATTAACGACAATATAACTATCTCAGATAGAAAGGTTTTATCGGATTTTATACTTTCAAATAAAAGATTAACAAACGGTAAGAAAGTCATAGAATTTGAAAATATATGGTCAAAATGGCTTGGAACTAAACGTTCAGTTATGGTTAATTCAGGCACTTCAGGAAATTACATATCAATCGCAATTGTTAAAGAATTATTAGGTATAGGTGAAGTTATCGTACCACCATTAGGGTGGGTATCGGATATCTCATCTGTTACCCAACTTGGAATGACTCCGGTGTTTGTTGATGTTTCTATGGATAATTTATCTATCACATCTGAAAACATTAAAAATGCCATTACGGATAAAACAAAAGCAATTGTTTTAGTGCATTGTTTAGGATTTAATGCGATTAACGAAGAAATAATTAAAATTTCAAAAGAAAAAAATATTTTATTAATTGAAGATTGTTGTGAAGCTCATGGTGCAACATTCAATGGTCAAAAAGTTGGAACATTTGGTGATATATCTATATTTTCATTTTATTTTGGACATCATATAACAACCGTTGAAGGTGGTATGATATCAATGAATGACGAAAAAATTTACGAGTTATCTAAATTATTTAGATCTCACGGAATGACCAGAGAAGTTTCAAATGAAACTCAAGAAGAATATAAAAACAAATACCCAAATTTAAATCCGTTATTTACTTTTGCGGTTGCGGGATTTAATATGAGAAGTACAGAATTAAATGCGGTATTGGGGATAGAACAAATGAATAGAATTGACTCAAATGTCAAAAAACGTCGCCATAATTTTAAATTGTGGTTAGACAATTTAGATAAGAACAAGTATATAGTTGAATTTGACTTGGAAGGCAATAGTAATTTTGCTTTACCATTAATTATGAAACCTAATTATGTTGATAGATTACCAATCAATGATGATTTTAGTGGTGTTTGTGATGTGTTAAATTTGAATGGTGTTGAATATAGATTAGGAACATCAGGTGGCGGAAATCAATCATTACAACCGTATCTTGAAAAATATGAATATAGAGTTGTTGGTGAATTAACAAATGTGAACTACGTACATAGTAATTCACTTTATATTGGTAATCACACTGATTTAAATGACGAACAAATAATAAATTTATG
>Ga0102923_1000336_pt1 | contig 12917 bp, 12 predicted proteins | sample Colrivmeta156902_FD_78206 | JGI IMG/M metagenome (GOLD analysis project Ga0102923, IMG submission 78206) | Estuarine microbial communities from the Columbia River estuary - metaG 1569-02 | ecosystem: Environmental > Aquatic > Marine > Intertidal zone > Estuary | place: USA: Columbia River...
AAACAGTTTCCAAACGGAAGTCGGAGGCAAAGGTCTTGCCTGCTTCCAAATGAACTTTATCGCCGTTGGCCGCAGCCACCAATGCCTTCAGAATCTTTTTGTCCGCCACCACGGTGCCCGCAAAGCGTCCGTCTTTGCTCAATCCGCCTTCCGCGGGCGTTCCGGCTTCATCCACTTCCGTAAACTGTCCGTAGAACAAATCGTCGTCAACGGCCTTTTCCGGGCTGGACAATTTGCCGTAGCGCTTGCGCAAGGAGTCTACCTCGTCGTCAATGACTTTCTTGGAAACCTCCACCACGTAGTACGGAAGCTTCACTTTCTCGCTCATGTCGAAGGTAAGCTCCGGTGCCATACCCACCTCAAAATGAAACTCCAATACGGACGCATTCCAGTCCAAACCTTGCTGGGGAACCGGCAGCGGCTGACCCAATATCTCTAACTTTTCTTTTTCCATGAAGTTGTACAGCTCATCTTGCAGCAACTTGTTGACCTCGTCCACCCGCATGGCCATGCCGTACTGGCGCTCAATCATGGCCATGGGGGCCATGCCCGGACGGAAGCCTGGAATACGCGCCGTTTTGCGGTAGTGTTGCAAAGCCGCGGCAACTTTGGGGGCGTAGTCCGCCTGATCAATAGCAATGGTGATTGTGGCCTCTGAGGCCTTTCCTTTCTGCAGGGTAACGTTCATGGGGATGAAATTAAGGGTGCAAAGGTACGGCATCCCTAATTTAACTTTAGCGCATGCGGAACCTCCTCTTTTTACTTCTTTTGTGCGGCCCCACTGCCGTGGTCTAAAAATGCAAAAACCCGCCGAAGCGGGTTTTGTGCGCGAAGAGGGACTCGAACCCTCACACCCTTACGGACACTAGATCCTGAGTCTAGCCTGTCTACCAATTTCAGCACTCGCGCTCAGGGTCGGCAAAGATACAATAAGGCGCGGAAACAAGAACAATTCAAGGCACCAACTTCACCTGATCCCGCGCAGGATGGATCTTGGGACTTGGCGAAACTAGGGCCATGCGCTGTACGGTGCAAGCGAATGCCATTCTGGCCTTATCAAAAAGGCCGATCGCTGCGCGACCGGCCTTTTTGATGGGCAATTTTTTAAGAGCCACTCATGGGACTCGAACCCACGACCCTCGCATTACGAATGCGATGCTCTACCAACTGAGCTAAAGTGGCAACAAGGGCGTAAACTTACTTCAGGAATTCGACTTCTCCAAAGCTTCCAAGCGCGCTTCCAAGCGCGCTAGGGCCCGCTGTACTACGCTAAAAACAGCCAACAAGAGGACAACGGTCACGAGGCCAGCGCCGGCCAAAACAAGAGAAAGAGTGTTCATGGGCAGAACCTTTACGGGGTTTAGTTAACTTCTTAAGAACATAAAAAAACCCGAGCGGTTCACGCTCGGGTTTATAAAGTGCGGGTGAAGGGACTCGAACCCACACACCTCACGGCGCCAGATCCTAAGTCTGGTGCGTCTACCAATTTCGCCACACCCGCAGGCGAAGCAAAGATAGTTAACGCACGCGGATTACAGGGGCCTTTGGCGGGTGATTAATCCGCCTTCGTAAAGACCACCGTGTTGATGCCGTTGCTCGCGGTAACCTTGGAACGGCTTTCCTTCTCAATCGTGTAGGTGGTGTTGAGGAAGGTCATGGTTTCTTTGTCCCGAATAAAAGGAACGGTTGCGGGACCCAACAAAAAGAACCCAGCGCTTTGCTCCTCTTCGCAGCCGGAGAAATTCCATACCGTAGTGTTGCTGTCGGACAGAGTAGCGGTTTTGTAAAAAAGCGCATTGTAGTTGGAACCGTCCACAAAATCAAAACGGTAGCTGCTGCATTCGGCGTTGTCGCCGCAGGAGGTCAGTCCGGCAGCGGCGGCGAGGAGCATTCCGGCTCCCAAAAGTGCATTTTTCATGAATTCAATGGGTTTGTTGACGAAACTACAAAATTCCCCCATACGACGATCGGGACGTTGCTACTTACTGGACCGCAGGGAACCAAAAACCTTTTGCAACAAAGCGGTGGTTTGCGCTGCCGGTTGGGTGCGGACTTTCTCTTCCTGCAGAGCCACTTCGGCAAAAAGTGCCGCCAGGGCCTTGTCCAGTACGTATTCGGTAAGATCCGTGGGCAAATCTTCCCGCATCCCCAGCAGAATCTTGTTTTTGTTCAGGCGCGTTGCTGCAGGCGTCCAATACGCTGCCAACGCTGCTTCCTTCAAGGCCGAATCCACTTCCGGCTTGAATTCCGCACGCAGGGCTGGGCCGGTGGTGCGCTGCAGGTAATCGGTTGCGGCGCGGTTGCCGCCGGTGAGAATACCGTAGGCGTCGGCAAAGGTCATGGACAAGATGGCCCGCTTGAAGAGCGGAAGCGCACGGGCCACCGCTTTTTCTGCTCCTTCGTTCATGAGCGCAACGGTAGCGTCCAACTGCGGCCCCACGGCAGCCTTCAGAACGGGGTTGGCATCGATCTTGGTGCGCAATCGATCCGCCTCTGGAGGCAAGGGAATGCGGTAAATGGGGCTGTTGCTGAAGCCGGAGGGTTTGCCCAATAGGCCCACAGCGGCCCCAGCTCCTTGCACCAATGCCTCCTGAAGGCCTTGCGCCACTTCCGTCTGCGGAATACCTTGATTGCCTGATGTCTCTTGCGACTTCGCTCCTGGAAGTTTGGAAAGCACGGTTCCCGCCTTGGGCAAAACCAGCGTTCCAGTTTGGGCGCAGGCGCTCAGGGAACTTGCCGTGAGCACGAGGGGTAGAAGGAATTTTTTCATGGTGCGTGTTGTTCCCTGGATGTTGGTTGTGCAAACGGGTACGGCAAATTCCGTTCCATTGTCCTACATTCGCGACATGCAGACTTTTGACCCCCGCGAAATGACCCCCGCGCAGACCCAGCGGCTGCTTCAGGGAATTGTAGCTCCGCGCCCCATTGCGTTGGCTTCTACGGTGAACCGCAATGGCGAACCCAATTTGAGTCCCTTCAGTTTTTTCAATATTTTCAGCAGCAACCCGCCCATTTTGGTGTTCTCTCCGGCCCGACGCATGCGGAACAACACCACCAAGGACACCTTGAACAACGTTTTGGAGGTGCCGGAAGTGGTCATTCACGCGGTTTCGTACGCCCTAGTGGAACAAACCAGTTTGGCGTCGTCCGAATACCCCACCGGAACCAACGAATTCATCAAGGCCGGTTTTACCATGGCTCCGTCCGAACTCGTTCGCCCGTACCGGGTGGTGGAAGCACCCGCAGCATTGGAATGCAAGGTGAATGACATCATTGCTTTGGGCGACCAAGGCGGCGCCGGGCATTTGGTGGTGTGTGAAGTACTCAAAATTCACGTTGACCCCAAACTCTTGAACGACGCCGGTGAGCCAGACCCCTTCCGCATGGACCTGGTGGCCCGCTTGGGGGGCGACTGGTACGCCCGTGCCTCCGGCGAAGCCCTTTTCTCCGTAGAGAAACCCATCACTACTTTGGGCATTGGCGTGGATGCCTTGCCCAAGGCCCTGCGGGACAGTCTAATCCTCACCGGAAATGATTTGGGCAGACTGGGCAACGTTACGGAACTGCCGACGCCAGAGGAAATTGAGGAGTTTGCGAAGCACCACCGCATCGACGAAATAGAACGCGCCTCGGACAATGGGCTGGAGCGTCGGATTGCACTCCACCAGTACGCGCACGAACTCTTGGAAAAGGGAAAGGTGCACAAGGCGTGGAAAGCCCTGGCCCAAGACCCGCTGTCTCGCCCGTAAGGACGGGCAAGGTGCCGCCGCGCACGGCGGCGCGCCCAACAAAAAAGGCCATCCCTGCGGGATGGCCTTTTTTGTTGCCGGTCTCGGCGAAATGATTCCTCAGAAAGGCAAGTCGTCGTCCGGTACGGGCGCAAAACCAGCAGCTGGCGCGGGAGGTACCGGGGCAGCAGCCATGGAGGTTGCGGCGGCAGCCGCACTCGGTGCAGCGGCACCGGCTTGGCCGGCCTGAACCCGCCACCCTTGCAGCGTAACGAAATAGCGAACCTCGCCCTGCGGGCTGGTCCACTCACGACCGCGAATGTTGATGGAAACGGTGACAGACTCCCCTTCGCGAACGCGATCCAAAAGATCTACTTTGTCCTGGGTGAATTCAATGGCGACCGTTTGGGGGTATTGTTCGTCGGTGTTTACTACCAGTTCGCGTTTGCGAAACGTAGCAGAAACGTTTTGGACCGGGAGGAGGCGTTTTACCGTGCCAGTTACTTCCATGGAAATTTGATTTTGAGGTAATTACGATGTAGATGTAGTACTGTTCGAAGGTACAAATTTGGCTCGGCTGCGCCAAGGATGTTCATAACTTTCGCAGGTGTTTTGAGCGCAGCTCAACAGCAATAAGTCGTCGCGCCGCAAGGAATTAACTCCTCATCGCTCCAACCGTCGAACATCCAAGGCATCCCGCAATGCGGTCCCCAAGGCCATGAAACCCAAGACCAACAAGGCCAACGCCGCGCCCGGAATCCAAACCAAATGACCTTGCCCCGTGAGTAAATAAGGATAATGATCCCGAATCATTCCGCCCCAGGTGGGAATGGGGGGTTGCGCTCCTATCCCCAGAAAGCTCAAGCCGCTTTCCAGCAAAAGGGCTGAAGCAAATTGGCTGGCGCTCAAAACCACCAGTGCGGAGACGGTCTGCGGCAAGGCGTGCACCACGAGAATGCGCCAAGACGGATAGCCCAAAACACGGGCCGCGTCAATGTATTCCAGCGAACGAATTTGCAGCATTTGTCCGCGAACCAGTCGGGCCACGTCCACCCACATGGTCAGGCCCACGGCCACAAAAACTTGCCAAACGCCTTTGCCCAAGGCAAAGCCCAAAGCAATGACCATGAGGAAGGTGGGGATGCTCCAAAAAACTTGAATCGCGCCGTTCAGCAGGCGATCCACCCAACCGCCGTAGTAGCCGGCCAAAGCACCGATGGGGACACCTATTAGCAAGGACAACGCTACGGCTACCGCCCCTACGCCCAAGGAAATGCGCGTTCCCAAAACCAGTCTGCTGTAGAGGTCTCTGCCGTACCGGTCCGTGCCCAACCAATGGGGAACGGTACCGTCCGGGCCACTCACCGAGCTTCCCACGGGCATTGCGGCATGCTCAACATCCATGGAATTTGCGTGGGGGGTGGTGTCCGTAACCAGCCACGGTCCCAATAGGGCCAACAAAAGTGCAACGGCCAAGATGCCACCGCCATAGCGCCCCATGGGGTGGCGGATCAACCTTTTCCACGCGGAAATCGGCCGGTCTTCGGGTGCTTCGGACATCGGGCTAAACGCTGGAGATTACTTAGACAGGTCCGATACCGTGTACAAGGCCTCCCGCACGTAGATGTCCCGACTGATCCCTTTCATCCATTGGTTCCATTCCTTCTTCTTAGCGGGAGCGGTGGCCATTTCTACGGCGCCGTCCGCCAACGGACGCACGGCCAAACTGTCCTTCAACTCCGTCAATTTTTCAAACTTCTTGACCTGCTCCGAACGGGACTTTTCCGCCAGCTGGTACTCCAAAAAGGAAACCGGCCATTCGGTCTTGTCCCGTTCGCCTTTTAACCACTCTGCATAGGTATTGATGCGGTTGAATCCCTCGCTCTTGGCTACGCGGGATTGGCTGTTGGCTACCGCGCGCTTGAAGGCGTCGGGTTTGCCCACCGCTGCAAAAGAGGCCGATTTTATGGCGTCGGCCGCCAGCGGGCCCTTTTCCTCCGCCTCACCGTACGGAATGCCTTGGTAGGCGTGCGGCAACACCACGTCGGACACCACCCCTTGCAGCTGGGTGGTTTGGCCCGTTACGCGGTAAAATTTCTGGATGGTCAACTTCAACCCGCCCAACGGATACAGGTCTTCGCTGCCCCCGCGCATGGCCTGGTCCAAATCAATCACGTTCTGAACGGTGCCTTTACCGAATGTCTTTTTGGTGCCCAAGATGAGGGCCCGACGGTAGTCTTGCAAGGCCGCCGCCACAATTTCCGAAGCCGAAGCCGTTCCCTCGTTGACCAAAACCACCAGGGGTCCGTCCCAAACCACGCCCGCAGCCCGGTCCGAATAAACGCGGACGTTGCCGCCGCTGGTCTTCACCTGAACCACGGGGCCCAGATCGATGAACAATCCCGCGATGTCCACGGCCGCCGGCAAACTACCGCCCCCGTTGTTGCGCAAATCAAAGATCAAGCGCTTCATGCCTTGCGCCTTCAAATTCTCGATTTCCGTGCGAACGTCGTTGGCGCAGTTGCGGTTGCTTTCGTTGAAAAAGTCTACGTAAAATTTAGGGAGTCTGATGTAGCCCGTGCTGCCGTCTTCGCCCAGTTCTGCGGAACGAGCAAAAGTGCTCTCCAATTCCACCACGTCCCGAACAATGGGAACCACCTTCGTGGAACCGTCTTTCTTGCGCACGGTCAACCGAACCTCTGTGCCTTTTTTGCCGCGCACCAAGCGCACCACCTTGTTGATGCCCATGCCCACCACATCCACCGGTTCTTCCGAACCCTGAGAAACTTTGAGCAATTTGTCGCCTTCTTCCAGTTCGCCTTGCCGCCAAGAGGCACTCCCCGTGACAATGCTGGCCACCGTGACGAACTCGCCTTTTAATTGCAATTGTGCACCAATACCTTCCAACTGGCCGGTCATCTCAATTTCAAAATTTTCCTTGGCCCGCGGCGCAAAGTATTCCGTGTGCGGGTCAAAGGCCAAGGCGAAGGAATTGACGTACAAACCAAACCACTCGCCGCGGTCCATGTCTTTGAGGTTGTTGAACCACTCGTCGTGCATTTCCAATTCCTTCTTGCGCGCGCTTGCCTCCGCTTCAACAAAAGAAGATGTGCCCGGGGTCAGGACTGCCCCGGAGTCTGCGTCGCTGGCACGATCCACCATGCGGGCCGTCACGCGGAAAGCAAGGTACCGGCGCCAATGATCTTCCAGCGCCTCTTGGTTGGCCGGATAGGTTCGTTTGTCGGGGTCTGTTTGGTACTTATCTCCAGGCTGTGCGCTGATGGGGGCAGTCAGTAACCGACGGTAACGCGCCTGTGCTTCGTCCAGGCGCTGCACGAACAGAGCGTACGACCGATCGAAGAACGCGGCGGAACCTGCCTGGATTTGATCGTCCAACTGCAAACGGTCCGTGCGCAGAGACTCCAGGTCCTTTTGCGTGAAAAAACGCTTGTCGCCGTCTAGGGTTTCCAAAAATGCATCAAAAGCGGACTCGCTCAATCTATCGTCTATGGGCTTGGGTTGGTAGTGCGCCTGACTGAGGGCGTCTGCCACCAACTTCAGTACCGCCGCGTCGCGCGTTGGGTTGGTGGTTGCCGATTGAAAAGCTGCTACGGACAGGCCCACGAGGAGCAAAACAGGCAGGGTGTACTTTAGATTTTTTCGCATAAAGGGTCGCAAGAGAACATTTCGCATACAGAATTGTATCTAAAACCGTGCCTTGGCACGAATCTTGACAAAAGAGAGGCAAGGTATGAAATACGCTCTTTTCTTAGCGATGTTCTTGGGCTGGATGGCCGAGGTTCAAGCACAAAATTCTCCCGGCTCCGGACTGGCGACGCTCAGTGGAACCGTGAAGGACGCCAGCAACGGCGAATCGTTGGTCAATGCTGCCGTTGCGGTAGAATGTGGGGGGCGGAAATCGTCGGTACTCACCAACACGTACGGCTATTTTTCCGTTACCGTTCCGGCCGGCACCGCCAAGGTAACGTTGAGCAGTTTGGGGTACGAAAAGCAGGTGACTCAAGTGGCGCTGACCAAGAGCACCAACCAAGTATTCAAGTTGAAGCCTTCCGTTGTGGGCTTGGACGAGGTGACGGTGGGCGTTGAGCGCGGAGTCAACACCTTGAAAACCACAGAAATATCCGTGGCCCAGATCAGCGCCAAGGAAGTTAAAAAGCTGCCCCAACTTTTGGGCGAAGCGGACGTTTTACGCGCCATTCGTTTGTTGCCCGGTGTTTCGTCCGTGGGCGAAGGAGCCAACGGGTTCAACGTGCGCGGGGGCAATTCAGACCAAAACCTGATTTTATTGGACGAAGCACCGGTGTTCAACTCGTCCCACCTGTTTGGCTTTTTCTCCATTTTCAACGCAGACGCCGTACGCGACGCCAAGCTTTACAAAGGCGGCATGCCCGCAATCTACGGCGGACGTTTGAGCAGCGTTTTGGATGTGCGCCAACGGGAGGGAAATAACCAGCGTTGGGCTTCCAGCGGCGGGGTTGGCTTGCTTTCCAGCCGTTTGTTGGTGGAAGGTCCGCTGGTGAAAGACAAGGCGAGTGTCGTTTTGGCAGGTCGACGTTCCTATTTTGACGTGTTTTTGCCGCTCTTCAATACCCCGGAACTGGACCAAACCATTTTGTATTTCTACGACTTCAACGGAAAGATCAACGCTCAATTGAGCAAGAAGGACCGCGTTTACGCCTCGTTCTACAACGGTCGGGATAAATTTGGGGCCGCCGATCTGTTCCAGTTTGGCTGGGGCAACTGGACGGCTACCACCCGCTGGAACCGCGCGGTGAACGACAAAATGTTCTTCAACGCCACGGCGCTGTACTCGGACTACACCTACCTGCTGGGGACTCCAGACAACGCCGAAACCAAATTCCAACTGAATTCGCGCATTCAAAATTACGTCACCACCGCAGCGTGGACTTACTTCCCGTCTCCAAAACACACGGTTGATTTTGGAGCCAGCAACACGTACTACGTGTTCTCGCCCGGTAAAATCACCGGCGCTTTTGACATTACGCTGAGCCAGGAGTGGGCCACCGAGCCCGCCGCGTACGTAAGCCATACCTGGAAGGCAACGAATGCTTTTTCCGTAACGAGTGGTTTGCGCTACAGCGCCTTTGGCAATATGGGGCCGCGCACCGTCACGCTGTATGAACCGGGTGGAATTTATGAAGACACCACCGTGGTGGGGACTCGCTCCTACGCCCGCGGGGAAGCCATTCGTTGGTTTACGGGATTGGGCGGTCTGGAGCCGCGTTTTTCTGCCAACTACGAAATCAGTGAAAACGCCTCACTTAAAGCGAGTTACAACAGGAACCGTCAGTACATCCACCTGATTTCCAACAACACGTCGCCCACACCGGTGAACGTTTGGCGTCCGGCCGGGGCCTACATTGAGCCGGCAACGGCCAACCAAGTTGCTTTGGGGTACGTGCAAAAGGTTGCCCGCGGCGCGGGTGTTTTGACGATTGAGACGTACTACAAGGACCTCCAAAACATAGTAGACTACAAGGACGGAGCGGACTTGGTGTTCAAAGACAACATCGAAACCGAACTGTTGAGCGGTCAAGGCCGGGCCTACGGTTTGGAGGTATTGCTGGAGAAAAAAACCGGCAAGCTCAACGGATGGATTGCGTACACACTGTCTCGTACGGAACTTCAAGTGGACGGCCCCACCCGGGGCACCTCCGTCAACAACGGGGAATGGTATTTGGCCAACTACAACAAACTGCACGACTTGAACGTGGTGGCCAACTACGCACCGTCCAAGCAATGGGATTTGAGTGCCACCTGGAGCTACCAATCCGGACGACCCATTACCTACCCGGACAGTCGGGGCGAATTTGAAGGCATTCCCTACCCCATTTACGCCAACCGAAACGGCGGCGAAACACCGGACACGCACCGGTTGGACCTAGCGGCAACTTTTGCGTTCAAGGGCAAGAACAGCCGCAAACCCACCTTAGCCTTTGGCGTGTACAATGCCTACGCCCGCCGGAATCCCTACAGCGTGTTTTTCCGGCAAGACTTCACTACCCGGGAGGTTCAAGCCTACCGCCTAAGTGTTTTTGGAACGGCCATTCCGTATGTAACCTACAATTTCTCCTTCTGATGAAGCGTTCAAACTTTCTCAACTTGGGATCCTTTCGCTTTTTGTTGGCAGCAACCGCAATCTCGTCCCTCGTGGGCTGCCAAGACCCCATTGACCTGGAACTGCCGGAGGGAACCAAGCGCCCCATCGTCAACGCCCGAATCACAGACGAGGACTCCGTGACGGCCGAAGTGTATTGGACCGCTTCCTACCTGACCCAAGCCCCCAACGAACCCGTTTCCAATGCGGTATTGGTTTTGTTGGAAGATGGCGTGGCGGTGGACACCTTGCGCCCAATTGCCACCGCTCCCGGACGGTACAAGGGAACGAAAATTGGGACGGAAGGCAAATCCTACCGGTTGCGTTTTTGGATGCCCGGTGACCCTAAACCTTGGGTTTCTGGCCCGGAAACCGTTCGACGTTGCCCACTTATTGATTCCATCTATTCGGAAAAACGCCCCCGCGAAGCGTTCCAACTTCCGGGAAGGTATTCGTTGCTGCATTTTACGGAACCGGCCGGCCGCGGAGATCAGTACCGCTTTAAGGTTTGGCGCAACGACACCTTGGAAAACCTCCCCTTCAACATCACGTTTTTCGACGACCAATTCAACGACGGCCTCAGTTTCAACAATGTAGAATTTCCGGCCGTTGACTTTGCGGGTCCAGACAGTGTGGGCACTAAATACCGCGTAGAAATCTCCAGCATCAGCCCGGGATTGTTGCAGTTTTTGACCTTGCTCCGTCAAACTACTTTGCAGGTAGGCACCCCCTTTGATCCGGCTCCCGGCTTGGTGGCGGGAAATTTGTGGCGCGAAGAAAATCCAGACGAATTTGCGCTGGGTTACTTCTACGCTTCCGGCGTTTCCCGTGCATCGCTGGTGATTCAACCTTAACCAAGGGCGTGTGGGGCAGATAAACGATTATCTTTATTCCATGGAGCCTATTGCATTGCCCAAACACTGGGCCACTAATTGGATGGTTGATCAAGGGGTTGATCCACACTGGTTGTCCTTTTTTACCTTATTGGTTGACGTTGGGATTTTGATTGGCGCCAGCCTCCTGGCGGACTTCATTGCGCGCCGGGTGGTCCTGAGTTTGATCAAACGTTGGGTCAAACGAACGGAAGCAAAGTGGGACGACTACTTCTTAGAAGAAAGGGTCTTCCAGACGGCCGTGCACTTCATTACGGGCCTCGTCATTCGATCCATCATCCCTGCGGTGTTTGTAGAACACCCCAAGACCGCGGGATTTTTGGTTCAAATCACCGGTTTGTACCTGATCGTTCAGCTGGTGGTATTGATCAACAAAACGGCCCGCGTTCTGGCGCATGTTTTGGAAGACAATCCCAAATTCAAGGACAAGCCCGTCCGAACCCTCCTGCAAGTAGTTCAATTCTTGAGTTGGATTCTGGGTATTTTGGGGATGCTTTCCGTGGTCTCCGGAACTGCCATGGGCACGCTGGTGGGCGCTTTAGCGGGTTTTACCGCCATCTTGATTTTGATTTTTCAGGACGCCATCAACGGCCTTTTGGCCAACTTCCAGATTTCCATGTACGACCTTTTGAAAAAGGGGGACTGGATCACTTTTGAAAAATACGGCGTGGACGGAGATGTGGTCAGCATAGACCTGACTACCGTAAAAATCAAAAACTTCGACAATACGTTGAGCTCCATACCCGCCAAGGCGTTTGTTACGGAGTCCTTTCAGAACTGGCGCGGCATGCGCCTGTCCAAGGTTCGCCGCATCAAGCGCGCCCTGTTGCTGGACCTCAACACCATTCGCTACGTGGATGCCCCCCTGTTGGAACGACTGCGCAAAGTGGAACGAATCCGGGCCTTTTTGGATGCACGCCTTGAGGAAATTGACGAGCACAATGCCAGCAAATCGGTGGACAAGTCGTTGCCCATCAACGGACGACATTTGACCAACATCGGTTTGTACCGGGCCTATGCTGATTCCTACCTCCGGGAACACCCGCTGGTCTCGCAAAAGGACCTTTTTGTGGTTCGTCAGCTCGCGCCTACTTCATCGGGCATCCCCATTGAGATTTACTGTTTTCTGAAAGAAATACGATTTGAAGAGTACGAGGTGCTCTCGTCCGACATCATGGACCACTTGATGGCAGCCGTCCCCACTTTTGGGCTCCAGCTCTACCAACAGCCCACCGGGCGAGACCAGTTGTATTTCCCCACCGAATGACCTCCGGCGCGCCAGCTCCCCATTCCTACGTTGTGGTGGGTATTGACCCGGGCACGGTGGTGATGGGGCTTTCCGCGGTGCGGGTCACCGGGAATATTCTGGAGCTTCTGGCCATGGAGGCCGTCAAGTTTTCCACCAAAAAGGAGCCGTTAGAACGACTGGCAGACATCCACGAAGCCGTGCGCGTTTGGGTTGCGCGGTACCAACCGGAAGTTGTGGCCCTTGAAGCGCCTTTTTTTGGGAAGAATGTTCAGTCCATGCTGAAGCTGGGACGTGCACAAGGCGTGGCCATGGGCGTAGCGTTGGCAAACAATTTACCCGTCTTTGAATACTCCCCCACGCGCGTCAAACAAAGCATCACGGGCAGCGGCTCTGCCACCAAGGAAAAGGTAGCGGGAATGCTGCAGTCCATTTACGCGTTCCGCGAGTTGCCCCAAAAACTGGATGCCACCGATGGATTGGCCGTAGCTACGTGCCATATTTTTTCCAGCAAAGCTCCTTCCTACGCCCAGCCGATTGCAGGCCCAACACAACCAAATACGCGAGGCGTTTTGCTGGAGCCCACATTGGACTGGCAAAAGGGCATGAAAAAACGCGCCCAAGGGGGCGCGTCCAAAAATGCTTGGGCTTCCTTTGTGCAGAACAACCCGGATAAACTTCGTTCGTAGCCTATTCGGCTGTGGCCAATAGAGCTGTGCTTATTTTATCCGCGATGGCCTGCATTTCTGAGGCCTCCAATTGCAACTTAGGTAGGGCAAAATTCATGTCCGCCTCCCCCCGAATGGGAATCAAATGGATGTGGGCGTGGGGGACTTCCAGTCCAATGACCGTAACCCCTATCCGATTGCAGTGAAGTACCTCCTCCATAGCATGTGCCACGTGGTACGCAA
>Ga0102923_1000338_pt1 | contig 12902 bp, 10 predicted proteins | sample Colrivmeta156902_FD_78206 | JGI IMG/M metagenome (GOLD analysis project Ga0102923, IMG submission 78206) | Estuarine microbial communities from the Columbia River estuary - metaG 1569-02 | ecosystem: Environmental > Aquatic > Marine > Intertidal zone > Estuary | place: USA: Columbia River...
CATCGACGGCGCACCGGTGATCGGTGCGCAACCGCCCTCCATGGTCGACATCGACCGCATCGAAGTGCTGAAAGGCCCGCAGAGCGCCTACTTCGGCCGCTCAGCATTTGCGGGCGCCATCAACTTCATCACCCGCGATCCTTCGCAAGAGTTCAAGGGTCGTATCTCCGCGGAAATCTCCTCCTGGGATTCGCATGACGCCTCGCTGAGCGTCGAGGGCGGGCTTGGCGAGAACGCCTCGGCTCGCTTGACGCTGCGCAGCTTCGACCGCGGCGGTCAGTACACCAATGCGGCATTCCCGGCGACTGACAAGCTCGGTGCGCAGAGCACCAAGTCCGCTGCGCTCACGTTGCTGTGGAAGCCGACCGACAGCCTCAGCATCAAGAGTTACATCAACGCGTTCAAGGACGACGACGGTCCGCCGGCGCAGCTGGCGCTGAAATCCGAATCCTTCACGGGTCGCGTCGACGCCAACGGCAACTGCGTACCGTTCTCGCAAGCGCCGTCCGGCACCGCTGCGCTCGGTCAGCCTGCCAACTCACGCGCCTCGTTCGGCTATGTCTGCGGCACGGTGCCGCGCATCGGCAGCGTCCAGAAATCCCTCATCTCGGGCGACTGGGATACGAGCCCCGCAGCCACCAGCGCCGCGTTGTTCAATCCGCCGAACCCGGCCTGGAAAATCTTCGATACGTCGTTCAACACCAGCGGCGGCATGAACCGTGAGGCCCTCCAGGGAGACGTGCGCATCGACTACACCTTCGGCGGCGGCTACACGTTGAGCTCGCTGACGGCGGCACACCAGGACAAGAGCATGACGCTCATTGACCTGAACTATCGTGCCGCACGTGATCGGATCAATCCTTTCAACGCGTCGCGCCCGACCACCACGGTACCCTGGGCCCAGTTCCTGCTGATCTCGCAGGTGAAGTTGCAGGACTGGAGTCAAGAACTGCGTCTCACCTCGCCGCAGGAACAGGCGCTGCGCTGGACGGTTGGCGTCAACTATTTCGATGGCAACACGCCGGGCGGCACGGTCTACGGCATGAGCCCGATCGGTCCGCTGTTTGCGGCGGCGATCACCGAACAGAACGTCGAGACCCCGGCAGCCTTCGGCGGCCTCTATTTCGACGTCACGGACAAGATCACCCTGAGCGTCGAAGGTCGATACCAGAAAGACAAGCTCAATCAGATCCCGAAGGTCGGCACGACCGGCGCCGTGGTCACGGGGCTGGCCGCCACGCCGCTGAATGCGTCGTTCACGAGCTTCTCGCCGCGCGTCTCCCTGGACTACCAGATCACCGAAGACACGCTGCTCTACGCACTGTTCTCACGTGGCTATCGTCCGGGCGGCTTCAACTCCGGTCTCGTCACCTCTTCGGCGGCGACGATCGAAGCGCTCAAGGCCGCCGTACCTTCGGCCGGTCTGTCGTTCGAGGAGGAGCAACTCGACAACTACGAGATCGGCGTGAAGTCGACGTTCATGGATGGTCGCGCTCGCGCCGTATTGACCTACTACGACTCGACCTGGAAGAACGGTCAGGTGTCGAACTCCGTTCCCGTGGTCGTCGCGGGCACCGCCAACCTCATCCCGCTCGTCATCAACAACGGCGAGGCGGATCTGAGCGGCGTCGAGTTCGAGGGTCAGTTGCAGGTGACGCGTAACCTCAAGTTGTCCGGTACCTTCGCCTACAACGACACTGAGATCGTCAGCTACGGCCTCGGTACCGGTGCCTGCGTGGACTGCAACTTTGTCTGGGGTAGCTTCGCGGGGGCCATTGGCAACCAGTTGCCCACCGTACCGAAGACCACCTGGTCGCTGTCGGCGGAACTCGGTGACAAGTTTGCCAACGGGCTCGACTGGTTTAGCCGTCTCGACATCATGAACCAGGGCTCGAAGTACACCGACTTCTCCAATGCGGCGGAGATCGAGAGCAAGCAGACGATCAATGCGCGCGTCGGCATCCGCTCCGATGTGTGGACGATCGAGCTCTTCGGCAACAACCTGACCGACAACAACGTGGCTGAAGCGGGCCTCATCGGTGTCGACGCGCTGACGTTCCTGGCGGCACCGCCGAATCGGAACGAACTTCGTGTCTCGCCGCCGCTGCCCCGCGCCTTCGGCCTGCGCGCGACCTACAGCTTCTGATCCGCGATACGGTCTGATCTGTAACACCGCTGGGGGCCGGGTAATCTACCCGGCCCCCTTTTTTTTCCTAGCCTGAGCCCCGGCCCCACCCCACGACACCGCCCGTCTGTTCACCCTGCGAATGGACGATGTTTTTTTGTGTACCGGGGCCGTTTTCCTCCGTAGCCTCAGCGCTGCATCACCCGTCTATACGGGACAACAACAAACGCTCAGGGGGCTTAATGTCAGCATCGTCCGCGCGCCGCGTTACCAGCGCCATCCTTGCCATCCTCGCTGCACCGTCCGCGGTGCTGTCACCCGCGCAAAATGCGGGCGGTGACGGCGCGATCAGCCTCGAGGAAATCGTCGTCACGGCACGCAAGGTCGAAGAAAACCTTATGGATGTGCCCATCGCCATCACAGCGTTTTCATCGGCCGAAATCGAGTCGGCGGGCATCAAGCAGCTCGGCGATGTGATGCTCATGACGCCGGGCTTCAACTTCGTCAACCAGCAAGGCAGCTCGGGCCGCAACGATCGCTCGGCCAGCTCGCTGGTGTTTCGCGGCCTGTATCTAAACCTCAACACCGGCCTCAACGCGGGTGGCAACCTATTCATCGACGGCGCTCCCGTACTCGGCGCGCAGCCGCCGGCCATCGTCGACGTGGAACGCATTGAAGTGTTGAAGGGCCCGCAGAGCGCCTACTTCGGCCGCTCCACCTTCGCGGGTGCCATCAATTTCGTGACCCGCGAGCCCGGGCAAGACGTCAAAGGCAAGGTCATCGCTGAAGTGAGCTCCTGGTCTTCGTACGACGTCAGCGGCAGTTTCGAAGGTGGACTCACAGACAGCATCACCGGTCGCGTGACGGTGCGCGACTTCAAGCGCGGCGGCCAGTACACCAACTTCACCGACTCGAGCGGCAAGAAGCTCGGTGAACAAACGACCCAATCGTTTTCTGCAGCGCTCGTCTTCAAGCCCTCCGACTCGCTGAAGATCAAGGCCTACGTCAACGTATTCCGCGATGACGACGGCCCGCCGGCTCAAGGTGCCTTGAAGTCCGACTCCTTCACCGGTCGCGTCACCGCCGATGGCACCTGCGTGCCGTTCTCGCAAGCGCCGGCGGGCACCGCGGCTCTGGGGCAAGCGGCGAACTCCCGCGCTTCGTTCGGCTACGTTTGCGGCGAAGTGCCCACCATGGCCGCCATTCCTCGCAGCATCATTTCGGGTGACTACGACACCTCGAACCCGAACACCTACAAGGCGTTGTTCGAGCCGAATCCGCTTTGGACGCGATTCGAGACGAGCTTCAATCAGGACGGCGGCATCAAGCGTGAGGCGCTGCAGGCTGACCTGCGCGTCGACTACGACTTCGCCGGTGGCTACTCGCTGTCGTCGCTGACAGCAGCCCACCAGGATAAGACGATGACGCTCATCGACCTGAACTATCGCAACGGCAAGGACCGGGTGAATCCGTTCTACGCCACGCGACCGACGACGACCGTGCCCTGGCTGCAGGCACTTCTGGTCTCGCAAGGCAAGTTCCGCGATTGGAGTCAGGAACTGCGCTTGACCTCACCCCAAGAGCAAAGATTGCGCTGGGTGGTCGGCGGCAATTACTTCTCCGGCATGAGCCCGGGCGGCACGGTGTACGGCCTGCTGCCGAGCGGTCCGTCGTTCACGGCGTCCATCACCCGACAGGAGGTGACGACGCCCGCCGTGTTTGGCGCGGCTTACTACGATCTGACCGATCAGCTGACCGTGAGCGTCGAGGGTCGTTATCAGTGGGACAAGATCGAGCAGACCCCGCTCGTCGCGCCGCCAGGCGTTGCGACCACGGGTGTCGCCGCCGAAACGCTCTCGGAGACATTCACGAGCTTCTCGCCGCGTATCTCGGTCGACTACCAGATCACCGATGACACGCTGATCTACGGCCTGTTCTCCCGCGGCTTCCGCCCGGGTGGCTTCAACGCAGCCCTCAAGACCTCGCCACCGGCTCTGGTGGCTGCGCTGCTGTCGGTCGTGCCCACGGCAAGCCTCGCGTTCGAACAGGAGCAACTCGACAATTACGAAGTGGGCATCAAGTCGACCTTCCTCGATGGTCGGGCGCGCGCCATCCTGACCTTCTACAAGAACGACTGGATCGATGGGCAGGTGGGCTCGACCGTGGCACTGCCCGGCTTCACCAACCTGATCACCATCACCGTCAATAACGGCGAAGCCAAGCTCGAGGGCATGGAGTTCGAGGGCCAATTCCAGGCCACCCGCAACCTCAAACTCTCGGGAACCTTTGCCTACAACAAGTCGGAGCTCGTCAGCTACGGCGTGGGTTCGAGCGGCAACTGCGCCGACTGCAACCTCGTCTACGGCAGCTTTGGCGGGGCCATCGGCAATCGCCTGCCGACCACGCCGAAGATCACCTACTCGCTGACCGCCGAGTATTCACGTCCTTTCAGTGACTCGCTCGATTGGTACACGCGCGTCGATCTGATGCATCAGGGCGAGAAGTACACCGACTTCTCGAACGTGGCCTGGGTCGGTTCGTCCGATAACGTGAATGCGCGCATTGGCCTGCGCTCGGAGAAGATGACCTTCGAAATCTTTGGCACCAATATCACCGACAACAAAGTGATGACCTCGGCGCTACTTGGCATCGACGCCTTCACCTTCCTCGTGCCGCCGAACAAGAACGAAGTGCGCTTCTCGCCGCCGCTGCCGCAAGCTTGGGGCGCGCGACTCAGCTACAAGTTCTAAGTACACGCTCCAAGAAAGAGCAGATCATTCAATTGGGGCCGGATGCTTGCATCCGGCCCTTTTTTTTGCGGAAGTGCACAATGAACAGAACGATCGCTGCAAGCCCAATGATCCAGTGCGCGAGCGACGTCCACGACCGCCAGCGATCACTGCCGATGTAGTACAGAGCACAGCCCGTGATCGTGAGCCACACGAGCACGCCGAACAGCGTGCCGCCGGTGGGCCGGCGCTGTCGCGCGCGCCAGCCGCGCACGATGTGATCCGACCACAGCGCTCCAAACATCCACACGGCAGCAAACGAAAACACCGCGTGACCGATCAACCACCAGCGTTGTTGCGGGTGGGGACCGTCGAAGCCGAACTGATCCACGACGCGAATAAAGTAGTGGAAGATCAGCCATACACCGCCGGTCACCCAAGTGCCGATGGCCAGCGCGTGCAGCAGGCGCCGACGTCCGGGCGGCAAGACTCCTGTCCGAACACTGTTCACCGCTTCTCGCCTCCGAGGATCTTCCAGCCACTGACGGGTGCGTAGAGATACGCGGTCGCATCGCAGGCAGCAAGCACGGTCTCGAGGTTCGACCCCTCCGCGAGCACGACCTTGGTCAGTCCGTCGGCCACCATGCAGGTGGGAGCTACCACGCTGACGAACCGTCCGGACACCACGGCTCGATGGTCACTGCCCGTGAAATGCACTGCCTGCGTCGCATCGGTCGCGCTGCTCGCGAGACTCGCCTCCCGCAGTTCGATCACGGGGTGCGTGCTCTCCGGGTGTCCGGGAACACGGAGGCGCACAGCCTGGATGTCAGGCCCCGACACCCGCAGATCACCCCCCGCATTGACCTGACCGCTGGCCGCGGACGGCAACTGCAAGGCCTCGATCGCGCTGTCGACTGCATACCCCTTGGCAATGCCGCCGAGATCGATCCACACCGAGCGTCGCAACACCACACGGTTGTCCGGGAGCAACTCAACGTCCGCCCATCGCGCGCGCGGATCCGGATTGCCGGTACCGGACGCCGGCGCGGGCAACCCGCCCCCTCTCACCAGCGCGGGTGCAACGGTCACATCGAAGCTACCCCCTGACAAACGATACAGACGGTCGGCGCACTGCAGCACGGCCATCGTGTCGGCGCACACTTCGACCGCCACCCCCACAGGGGCGGCATGTAGGCGTGCAAGGTCGCTGTCCCCGCTGTGAAAGCTCATGACCGCATCGACCCGGGCGATGGCAGCGAACGCCCGCTCCAGGGCAGCCTCGGCCTCGACCTCCGGCAGACCCGCAACCCCGACGGTGACGTAGGTGCCAAGACCAGGCCGGGTCCGCTGCAGCACCGGCTGCGGCACCGGCGACGAATGACCGTTCTCTGAACGCATGAAACTCCCTTGTTCACTGAGGCGTTGGGGATGATATCTTCGGTCTGTTCTGCAGGAGGTTAGCCCATGGCCATCGACAAGAACCGTCCCACCTACGCCGTCGAGGCGATTCCGTCCGACATCACCAATAGCGTGTTCCTCGGCAACCCTGCCGTAGACAACCTGCTGTCCTGTGTGATCGCCATGAACGCCGAAATGTGGGCGACCAAACGCCGCATGAAGGTGCTCGAATCCTTGCTCGCCAAGAAAGGCATCTCGCAGGAAATGATCGAAGGCTACGTGCCTACCGCTGCGGAAACCGCAGAATGGGAAAAGGAGCGCGATCGCTTCATCGAACTCGCGATGGGACCGCTCGCCAACGATGGCTTCCGTACCATCGGCACGGGCTTTCCGAAGCGCTGAAGGCGCGCACTCCGGGGGTGATCCATGATCGGTCGTCGTGAACTGTTTGGCGCCACCGCTGGCGCGTTGGTGATGGCGCAGACGCTCAAGGCCGATGCCGCCGTCGCCGCCGAAAAACTCAAGTCCTACACCGCCGCGCCGAAGGGATCGTACCTGCCGCGCGGGACCGATGGACGCTTGGCGCGCCTCGCGACTCTCGATCTCGAGAGCCATCAGGATTTCACTCTCGGCTTTCGCTTGATGCACAGCAAGGCTCTGCGTGCCGCATCGGCCGCGGCCTTCGAGCGTGTGCTCGAGCGCGAAGGTATCGATCCGCTGACGCCGCTCACCGGCGAGCAGGTCCGTCAACTCGTCGAAACCGAACCCGGCATCAATATCGCCTCGCGTGCCTGGCTGGCCAACCAGCAGGTCACCTGGAAGACGCTGCGCGATCACTTCCACGCCAATGCGGACGCCTATCTCTCAGAGATGGAAGCCGCGGACAAATCCGGTCCCGGCACACTCGAGCTCGCGCCGAACCTCGACATCCCGACCTACGCGCGGCACGAAATCCACATTCAGCCGGGTGGCTACGTCGGCGACCCGTTCGCCGGCCACATCTACCACTACGGCACCAACAGTTTTTACATCAGCGTCATCGGTCACAACGAACAGGACCAGGTCCATAAGGGCTCCGCGGCGCGTTTGCCGCTGCCCGAAGACGGCAAGGTCAAGCGTATCCTCGACATGGGCTGCGGCATCGGCCAGATGTCGGTCGCGCTGAAGGAGCGCTTCCCGGACGCCGAAGTCTGGGGCATCGACGTCGGTGGACCGATGGTGCGCTACGCGCACATGCGCGCCCGTCGGCTCGGTGTCGAGGTGAATTTCGCGCAGCGCCTCGCGGAGCTCAGCGGTTTCCCGGACAACTACTTCGATCTCGTCACGAGCTACATCATGCATCACGAGTTGCCGGGCGAGATCACCAAGAAGGTGATCGACGAAGCGCGCCGCGTGACGCGACCGGGCGGCGTCTACTACCCGATCGACTTCAACTCGGGCGGCACCAAGATGCCGGCGCGCATGATGTACAGCCGATGGTACGACCACCGCTGGAACAACGAAGTGTGGAGCTTCGAATATCACGCGCTGAATTTCACTAACGAAATCGGTGCGCGAGGCTTCAACGTAGTTAAGAACGCGAAGCCTGCCCTGCCCGGGTTCGGCGTGCGGCACAGCATCAAGGTGTGACGGCGGCGCAGCGCGCCGTGACGCCCTGATGCATCACCGCCTTCTTCTCGTCCCGGCCATGGCCATCGTGGCGGCGCAGTACGCTCCGGCCTACGAGTTACAGACCCTCGAAGAAGCGCAGCAGCGTCTGTATCCGAACGCAAAGCTCACGCCATTCGAATTCAAGCTCGCCCCAGAGCAGTTCACACAGCTCAAGTTCGAATACAAAGTTCCGGCGTTTCGCCCGCTGTTTCGCGGCTGGAAAGTCGAAGGCGGTGGCTGGCTGTACATCGACCAGGTTTATGGTCTCAACGATGTCGTCACCTATCTCGTAGCCATCGGCGCTGATGGCAAATGCCGCGGCATCGAGGTGTTGACCTGCGCCGATGGTTATTGCGACTTGTATACCCCGCAATGGCGCAACACGCTCGTGGGACTCGAGCATGGCCGCTGGGATCCGACCCGGACCGTGCCAATGGTCTCCGGGTCCACGCTGTCGGCGACCCATGTCGCAGAAGGCGTCAAAAAAATGCTCGCCGTTCACGCGCGCTATCGCCCGCAACCTTAGGTCACCTCCATGACGCACGCTCTCACTCGTCTGACGGGTCTTCTCGCCCTTGCAGCGCTGACCCTGCCTACCGATATCTCCGCACAAGGCACGGTGGCCCCGGTTTCCTTGAATCCGGGTAGCGAGTTTCGCGATTGTGCCGACTGTCCCGCCATGGTGGTGATACCGCCTGGCCAGTTTGATATGGGTTTCGATGGCGGCGAGGAAGGGCGTTACGAAGGGCCGGTGCGCCGAATCACCATCAATTACGCCTATGCGGTCGGTAAATACGAAGTCAGCAACGCCGAGTATCGGCGCTTCATCAACGATACGGGTCATGTCTCGGCGCGTGACTGCAACCTGCTGCGCGATGGTACCTATCGAGCAGAGCCAGGCACGAACTGGCAGGACCCCGGCTACCAGCGACCGATTCGTGAAAACGAGCCGGTGGTGTGCATCAGTTGGAACGATGCCAAGGCCTTCGTCGCCTGGCTAGCTCGTCGCACCGGTCAACCCTATCGGCTGCTGACGGAAGCAGAATGGGAATACCTGGGTCGCGGCAACCGCGGCGGCCATCGCTTCGTGTGGGGCGAACGTCCGGCCGAAGCCTGTCGCGAGTCCAACGTATTCGACCAGAGCGCAAAACGCGCACGGCCCGATCGACGCATCGACGCTGCGCCCTGCGATGACGGCTTCGCCGAGGTGGCGCCGGTGGGCAGTCTTGCAGCCAACCCCTTTGGCGTGCACGACATCCTCGGCAATGTCTGGGAGTGGGTCGAGGATTGCTACGTCATGCCCTTGCCGCCAAGCGCACCGCGCGACGGCTCGGCGCAACTCGCCGAAGGTTGCGATCGGCGCGGCTCTCGCGGTGGATCCTGGCTCAGCAGCTTCTCACGCCAGACCCCGACATTTCGGGGTCGCGACCCTGCGACGCTCGTCAGTCAGATCTTCGGCCTGCGCGTGGCGCGTGATCTCAGCGCTTCACGCCCGACAGCAGATACCACACCACGTGCACCGGCCCCGGCGTCGAAGTGAAGCGCGGCTCCGCGGCACGATCCGCTACGCGCACGGCAGGCTGATAGCCTGAAGCCACGTCGGCGAAGCCGGCGTCACGCACCGTCTGCGCGATGTCGGCCTGCTGAGCACCGATCCAGAACGGTTCGTTGTTGTGCAGGGCTTCAAAAAGACCGCGGACACGGTTCCAGGCGGAAGCCGTATCGAAGCGCAGCGGCACTTCGAGGTGCATCATCACGCCACCCGGCCGCAACAGACGATGAGCCTCGCGCATGATGCGGGGCAGAGCCTTGAACGACGTCTCGTGCAGCACCGCCGAGGACACTACGAGATCGAACGAGCCGTCCGCAAAGTCGGTCTGCTCGGCATTCTGCTGCGAGTAGTGGATCGACGCACCGAGTGATGCGGAACGAGCTCGCGCGTAACGCAGTAGCGCACCGCCCACGTCGATGCCGTGTACTTCAGCTTGCGGGAAATACCCGGCGATCGCGGTGGTGCTGTGACCCACCGTGCAGCCCATGTCGAGGATGCTCTGCGGCGTCATTCCCGGGAATCGATCGAAATAGTGCTGTACCAGCGTATGCCCACGAACGTCGTTGAGTTCGCCGCCGTTACGACCCATGTGATAGAGCGCAGCCGCCTTGTCGAACACCGCGCCCTGACGCACGTCACCCTCGCCGCGATCGTCAGCGTAGCCACCCGGCATCAGGTGGATGTCGACCGTACTCAGATAGCGCGGCGGGCGAAACTGCGGATCGGTGCGCACGGAGCCGCCTGCCTCGCTGTCGCTCGCCCGTCGTTCGAGTTCCGGCAGTTGCCGATCGACACACTCACCGACACTGCGCCACATCTCTTCTTGCGCGGACACCGTCAATTGCTGCCAGGTGCGATACGCACCGAGTCGCGCGAGACTGCGCTCGAGCGCCCGATATTCTTCCTTGGCGTCTCGCCCTTCAGACGCCAGTTGCGGGGCCAGCTTCTCGTCGACGAGCGTGCGCCACTTCGGCTCGAGTTGGCGCATCAAAAAATTCTTGAGACCTACCACATGGGCAAAGCGTGCGGCCTCGTCATGGGTGGCCTCAGGCATCATCGCGTGGGGCGTGGGGCTCATCGGTGGGTCTCCAGCAAGGTTTTCTGCACGGCGGGCTCTTCGAGCAGACGATCGAGCTCATCCGAGAGGGGTTTGAATACTCGACCGATCATCGCCTGGTCATCGGTCATCCGCTCAGCCAGCGCCGTCGCGTCGGGACGATAGGCCTCGACTTTTGCACGATCAAACCCGCCTTCGGCAGCCAGCCGCTCATGCGTATCGAGGCGCGCGCGCAGCATGGCGATCTCGCTCGTCAGCGCGGTGATCATGCCGAGCAAGCGCCCCACATCCGCCTGCCCCGCGAAGAACGCCGACCGCTTGCTCGGATCATCGCGGAATACCAGGCCTTCGGGATCGAGTTCCGTCATCTGCAGTCTCTAGGCGCGCTGCGCACTCTTCAGGGTTTTTTCATCGAGACGATAGAACCATAACGGGATCAGCGAAATCCCGAAATAAAAACAGGGTAGGAAGGCTGCGCAGTAGCGAATGCCATCGATCGCCTCAGTCGTTTGCACCGGCGCCTTCGACTGAAAGCCGAACCAGGCATAGCCGAGACCGAGTAACGTCGGTGCAAAACTCGAAGCGACTTTCTCGACCACGCTATAAAGACCCGAGAACACACCTTCGCGACGCAGGCCGGTCCGCCGGTAGTCGTACTCGATGGTGTCTGGCAGCATCGACTGCCCAAGCAACAGCAAGCCGCCGGCTGCAAAGCCCTTGAGCAGCGCACGCAGCAGGAAAATGTAGATCGCCTCCTGCGGACTCGCCACCAGCCAAGTCAGGGACATCAGGCAGAAGGCCGCCGTGGAGAGCATGTATGCCGCGCGCTTCTCTACCTTGTTGGTGATCCAGGTCCACATCGGGATCGAGAGTGTCTGACCGATGAAGCTCACCGCAGTGAAGTAAATCATCCACTCGCCCGGGTTCTCCTTGCCGAGCACGTACTTGACCACAAAGATGCTCATGGCCGTCGAGGTGAAGAGGCCAAAGAGCTGTGTGAACTTCGTACCGAGCAGTGCGGCGAACGGCTTGTTGGCAAGGCCCGTTCGCAACTGCTCAGCAAGCGGTACACGCTGGGTCTCGCGCGCGTGCTGGCGACCTCCGGCCGTACCGAAGAACGTGAGTGCCATGAAGAAAAACACGAACACGCCGACGATCAGACCCATCTGCGCATAGCCCTCGGCGTCACCGCCCAGAATCTCGGCGAGGCGCTGCGTGGAGATGCCGATCATGGTGCCGATGCCGATGCAGAAGACGCGCACCGAAATCATGCGCGTGCGCTCCTTGTAGTCGTCGACGAGCTCCGAGGGCATCGCCATGTACGGCACGTTGAAGATGGTATAGCCCGTACCGACAAGCGCGAGCGACAAGGTCACGAGCACCAACGACTGCGATACCGGAGTCAACGCCGAGCTGAAGAACACAGCGAACGCGAAGCCCGAAATTACCCCACCCAGAATGAGGTAGGGCCGACGACGACCCCAGCGGGTGTGGGTGCGATCGCTGATCAAACCCATCAGGGGGTTTGCGATCCAATCCCAAATCTTCGCCGCAAACAGCACCAGAGATGCCGTGGCGATGGCTACGCCGAGTACGTCAGTGAGGTAATAGAGTTGCAGGGCCGCAAAGCTGTTCAGGAGGGTAGACGCCCCAAGAGTGCCGATCCCCCAACCGATGTGCAGCCGATTAGGCGTCGCGGACACAGCCGCTGCTGGTGAACTCAAAACCCACCCCCCGACAGGTTGACGAACGACGATGACGATACGCCATACCACAGGGCGGCGCACGGCTTCCTCGACGGTTCCGCCGAAGCGTGGCTCACTCTAGGATCGGATGACCACACTGAGATCGGACGGGTATGAGCATGCTCAGCAAACGCGAGTTTCTCGTCGGGGCCGGCGCCACGATGGCGCTCGGCGTCATGAGCAGTAAGGCTCGTGCTGCCCGCCATAGCCACTTCGACCTGATCGTTGTCGGCGGAGGCAACGCAGGCCTGCCGACCGCCATTTTCGCGGCTGAGCGTGGCGCCCGCGTCGCCATCGTCGAGGCCGCCGGCATCCTCGGCGGCACCCTGCACCTCTCGAGTGGCCAGATGAGCGCTGCGGGAACGCGCTTGCAACGACAACGCGGCATCGTCGACACCCCGGATCTTCACTACGCCGACGTCATGCGCATCAGCAAGAACACGGCCAATCCGGAGATCCTGCGCCTGGCCGTCAATGCCGCGGCGCCCGCCTTCGACTGGTTGATGGATCAGGGTTTCAAGCCGATCGACGCGCACCCGATTACCGGTACGACCCACGAACCCTACAGCCAGCCCCGATATGTCTGGGGTCGCAACGGCGGTCGCGACATCCTCGAAGTGCTGAATCGGCAGCTCGCCCCGCATAG
>Ga0102923_1000349_pt1 | contig 12809 bp, 4 predicted proteins | sample Colrivmeta156902_FD_78206 | JGI IMG/M metagenome (GOLD analysis project Ga0102923, IMG submission 78206) | Estuarine microbial communities from the Columbia River estuary - metaG 1569-02 | ecosystem: Environmental > Aquatic > Marine > Intertidal zone > Estuary | place: USA: Columbia River Estuary...
CGCGGTCGGTCGTCAGCGCGGTCTCGAACGCCGTCCGCGAGCCGAGCAGGCCGGGCAGCAGGAACCGGAAGATGCTCCAGAGATCCAGCTGGCGGTTCTCCAGCGGCGTGCCCGTGAGCACGATGCGGTGCTCCGCGCGGAGCGCGAAGCAGGTCTGCGTGATCTTCGCGTCGGGGTTCTTGATGAACTGCCCCTCGTCGAGGATGGCGTAGGCGAACGCCACGTCCGGGAGCAGCGCCCGGTGCTTCCGCAGCTGCGTGTAGCTGGCGATCCAGATCACCGGTTCGCGGTGGTGCGCGAAATCATGGCCGGTCTTCAGCGTGTCGACCCGCAGATGGGGGAAAAACCGCGCGATCTCCTCGCGCCACACGGGCACCACGCTCGCGGGACAGACGATCACGCTCGGCCGGTCCTTCACCTGGCGCACCGCGAGGAGCGACAGCACCTGCAGGGTCTTGCCCAGGCCCATCTCGTCGGCGAGGAGCCCGTGGCAGCCCACATCGCACAGGTGGTGCAGCCACTCCACGCCGCGCCGCTGGTACGGGCGCAGGATCGCCGGCAACTCGGGCGGCACCGGCGGCGGGCCGAGCACTTGTTTCCGCCACGCTTCTATCTCCGGCGACAGCGTCAGCCGCAGGCGGGCGTCGTTGAACAGCGAGAACACCAGGTAGGGCGAAAGCGGCTCGTCCTCCCCGGCATCGCCCGGCCGGGTCTCCCGCACGTTGTCCTGCCACGCGCGGTAGCTTTCCCATTTCTCCGGCGAAATGCTCACGATGCCGATGCTCGGCACGATCACCGGTTGCCCGCCGCGGCGCACCAGCGCCTTCACCTCGGAGTCGGTGAGCATGCGTTCGCCCGCCCGGAAGATCCACCGCAAGTTCAACCCGGTGCCGCCCGTGCCGAACCGGGTGCTGTTCGCCGGCGTCTTCTCCGCCACCGCCTCGATCTCCACCGTCCGCGTGCCTTTCAGGAGGTTCGCCGACCGTTCGTCGAGGTCGACCGCGAAGAGCTTCCTCCAGGCCGGCAGCACCGTGCGCAGGAAGTTCGGGATCTCCGCCAGCGACTCCAGCAGGTAGGCCCCGGTTTCCTGATGGTAATGGAAGTGCGCCTTACGGGCGTAGGCGGCGAGCCCGATCAGCTTCGCGCGTTCCGAGGTCGACACGTGCAGGTGGTGCGCCGCGACCTCGGGCCCGAGCGCCGGCGTGCGGGTTTTACCGTCCGCTTCCAGCCACATCGCCTCAAAGGTCAGGCCGCTGGTCTTCGTCCGGAAGACCAGCGTCAGCGTGCGGCCGGGCGCGGGTGCCGCCGGCGCGACCGGCGGTTGCGAAGCGGCCAGCCCGGTCCCGCCGTGGCGCGCCGCCGCGGCGGCGGCCGCGAGACCGGGACGCAGGGGCGTGCGGGCGGCGAACACGGGTGCCGGGGCCGCGCGCGGAGGCGGGGGCGCCAGGCGCGCCGGATCGCCGGGCAGCGGCGAGATCTCGTCCGCGACCAGTTCCTCGATTTCGTGCAGCCCCGCGACCGCCAGCGCGCGCGCAACCTCGATGTCGGTGGAGGATGAACGCACCTCCATGCCCTGCGCGGTCCATTCGATCACCGCGTACTCGTCGCGCTTCTCCACCCGGCGGTGCACGATCGCGTCGTGGTCGGTGAGTTCCAGCTCCCGGACGTCCCCGGCGACGTAAATCTCCCGGCCTTTCTCCAGCTGGCTGGAGGAAAAGCCGCCTTCCCAGTCCTCCTCGAGCTTTTCAAACCAGAATTCGAGGGACTTCGGGGTATAGATCCGCTTGGGCCCGTGCGACTGCATCAGACGTGGAAGGTGCGACCGTAGGTTCGCACCCGGCACCTGCAACCCCGAAGTTGCTTCGCGTTTGCAGCTGCTCCGGGCGCTTTTACCCGCCGGCCGCCGCCGGTTCGCGGTCGCGTTCCGTGCGCAGCCGCAGCTGCCCGCAGGCGGCGTCGATGTCGTGGCCCTTCTCGCGGCGCAGCGTCACCGAGACGCGGGCCGCGCGCAGCACGCCGGCGAACCGCTCCTGCCGCGCGAGGGAGGGGCGCTTCCACGGCAGCCCGGCCACCGTGTTGTACGGGATCAGGTTCACGTGCGCGTGGAGATCCCGCGCGATATCGCGGAGCCGCGCCGCCTGGTCGTCGGAATCGTTCACTTCCTCGATCAGGATGAACTCAAGCGTGACCATCCGGCCGTGTCGCTCGGAGAAGGCGCGCACCGCCGGCAGCAACTCCGCCAGCGGGTAGGCGCGGTTCACCGGCATGATGCGCTCCCGCACTTCGTCGGTCGCGCCGTGCAGCGAGATGGCCAGCCGGAAACCGAGGTCCTCCTCCGCGAGCCGCGTGATCTTCGGCACCAGCCCGCTGGTGGAGATCGTGATGCGGCGCGCGCCGAAGCCGAGGCCCCATTCGGCGTTGAGGATCCGCAGGGCCTCCAGCAGCGCGTCGTAGTTGGCCAGGGGCTCGCCCATGCCCATCACGACGATGTTGTCGAACGACGCCAGCTCCGCGCGGGCGCGCGGCGTGCGGGCGTCCTCCCGGTGGCAGACCTGCAGCAACTGCGCGACAATCTCTCCCGCCGTGAGGTTGCGCTTCAGGCCCGCCAGCCCGCTCGCGCAAAACACGCAGCCCATCGCGCAGCCCACCTGGGTCGAGATGCAGATCGTCTTGCGCGAGTGCTCGAGCCCCACGCCCTCCTGCGGCGCGCGGATGATCACCGTCTCGATGAGGGACCCGTCGCCCAGCTCGAGCAGCAGCTTGTCGGTGACGTCGGCCGACTGCCGGTTGAGCACCAGCTGCGCCGGCATGAGCTCGAAGGTCTCCGCCAGCCAAGCCCGGAGCGCCTTCGGCAGATTGGTCATCTCGTCCCACGAGCGCACGCGGCGCTTGTACATCCACTCCAGGATCTGCCGCGCCCGGAAGGCGGGCTCGCCGCGCTCGCGCAGCCGCGCCGTCAGCGAGTCGAGGGTCTCGCCGGTGAGAGCCGGTCTTTCGGGCGGGCGCGTCATACGGAGTGCGGAACGTGGGCCGCGCGCGCCGCTTCGTCAAAGGGTTAGGCGCCGCGATGCGGTGAGGGATGCGGGAAGATGAGCGGGAGCGAGGGGGAAGGCGGCTGGAGGTAGAGGTGGGATCACGAAACGTACCAAAGGCACGAAACCGAGCGGGTTGGCCCACGGGACCCTCGGCAGACTCGGAAACCCAACGCGCCCGGAGTCATGCGTCCCTGATTTCCAGATCCAATCGGGCCTTTTCACCTCCGTTCGCTCCAGTTCCCCGATTGGGGCTGCGCCGCGTCACAACCAACACGCAGCTCCCTCGGCTGCGGTTTTTTGGCGGACAATCCCGGACGCTCCCGGCTCCGAGTTTCCGCCTTCTCCGCGGGCCAACTCCGCCTCGACCTGTTCCGCCGTGACGTTCAGTTGTTCGGCCACCCCCTCCTCTTCCGGATGAAACCGCTGCCCTTCCTCGCACTGCTCCTGCCATGCATCGTCTCCGCCGCCGACGACAAACCGCATCCTTTCCAGTGGAAGATCGAGCGCTTCGATCCGGCCTTCGACCGTCTGGTGGCGCCCGACGCCGCGCTGGAGCCGCTCGCCGAGGGTTTCCGCTGGGCCGAAGGGCCGGTCTGGCACGATGGCGGCGTGGTGTTTTCCGACGTCCTCGCCAACACCGCCTACCGGTGGCGGCCGGGTGTGAAGGGCGCCGAGGTCTACTTGAAACCCAGCGGGCAACTCACGCCTCAGCCGGGCTTCCGCGAGACGGGCAGCAACGGGCTAGCCCGCGATCCGCAGGGCCGGCTCCTGCTCTGTCAGCACGGCGAGCGTCGCGTCGCGCGCTGGGAAAACGAACGCTTCACCGTGCTCGCCGATCGCTTCGAGGGTCGGCGCTTCAACAGCCCCAACGACCTGGCGGTGCGCCGCAACGGCGAGGTCTATTTCACTGATCCGCCCTACGGTCTCGAGGGCGTCGACAGGTCGCCTTTGCGCGAGATCCCGTTCCACGGTGTCTACCGCGTGACACCCGCGGGCGAGGTTTCGCTGCTCACGAAGGAGATCCGGTTTCCCAACGGCATCGCGTTTTCCCCCGCCGAGGACATCCTCTACGTGGCGGTGAGCGACGGCGCGGCGACGCGCGTGATGGCGTACGACGTGCGACCCGACGGCGGCGTGGCCAACCCGCGCGTCTTCTTCAACGCGCAACCCCTGCGCGCGCCCGGCGTGCGCGGCGGCTGCGACGGCCTCAAGGTCGACCGCGAGGGCAACGTCTGGACGACCGGCCCCGGCGGCGTGCTCGTCATCTCGCGTGAGGGCCGCCTGCTCGGCCGTCTCAATACCTTCGAGCCTACCGCCAATTGCGCGTGGGGCGACGACGGCTCCACGCTCTACATCGCCGCGAACTACTTCCTCGTGCGCGTGCGGACGCTCACAAGAGGGGCCGGGTGGTGAACCGGGTTTGTAACGCCTTCCGCAACGCACGCGGGTGATGAATCGTCCGCGGCGAAAAGCACCGCGGCGTCTCCTGATCCAAGCCCGGTCGTCCCGTCGCAACGAATCCTGGCCCGAGTGATGATGCTTCGTCCCGTGTGGCCGCGGAGCGCGAGGAAAATAGTTCCCAGTGGGCGATGTACGGCTGGATCAGTTTCCCCGAGTCGCGCGGGTGCCTCCCTCGCAGGGGAGACGAAACTGGCGGACGAGATGATCCGTGTGGTCCACGTAGGAGCGCCCGGTCGCCGCGTAGATCCGAAGTACACGGCTGAAGAAATGGGGCGACCGACGGGATTTGAACCCGCGACCCCAAGATCCACAATCTTGTGCTCTAACCAACTGAGCTACGATCGCCGTGAAAAGGGGACGCGGAACGTCGCGTCGGCCCGCGGGGCTGTCAATCCCTTCGTTGGCCCGCGCCTCCGGTCACAACGTACCCCGTTTACGGCAGGCCAAATGCGCCACCCCGAATCGCCTTGTTTCTCTTCCGGCAAACTCCGCATCCCCGGCCTGAACCGTCTCTTTCCCTGATTCCCTGATTTCCAGATTCACTCCTGCCTCTCGCCAGCTTCCGGCTTTCCCCATTTCTTCCCGCCTCCGTCAAGCCCGCCGGCCTTGCCGCAGGTGATCGACGAACACCGCGGCGATGATCACCAGGCCGATGATGATTTCCTGGAAATACGTCGGCCAACCCATCTGCTGCGAGCCGTTGCGCAGCACCGCCATGATCAGCGCGCCGATCATCGACCCTAACACCGTGCCCACGCCGCCGTTGAGGCTCGCGCCGCCGATGATCACCGAGGCGATGATGTCGAGCTCGAGCCCGACGGCGACGGTCGGGTCGCCCTGACGCAGGCGCGAGAGTTGGAACAGACCGGCGGCGCCGAAATAGCATCCGGCGAGCGCGTACACCATCACCTTGAGCCGAGTCGTGGGGATCCCGCAGAGGCGCGCGGTGGCCTCGTTCGAGCCGAGCGCGAACACCTGCCTTCCGAACACGGTGTTGCGCAGCACCACGGCCGTCGCGACCGCCAGCGCCGCCGCGACCCACACGCCCGCCGGTAGCGCGTAGCCGAAGGGATCGGCGGTGGTCATCCAGCCGTTGATGGGCGAGGCGTCGTAATTGACCGTCTGGTTGTCGGCCAGCCACTTGGCCGCGCCGCGCGCCACGCCGAGCGTTCCCAACGTGATGATGAACGGCACGAGCCGCAGTGCCGCAATCGCCGCGCCGTTGAGCAGGCCGATTAACCCTCCGGCCAGGATCACCGCGCCGCACACCGGGACCGGACTCCAGCCCTTTTGGATGAGCAACGCGCCCACCACACTGGTGAAGGCGATGCTCGATCCTGCCGACAGATCGATGCCGCCACCCACGATGATGAGCGTCATGCCCAGCGCACCGATCGCGACGATCACCGTCTGCGTGAGCACGATCTTGAAGTTATGGTAAGTGAGGAAAAACTCCCGCGTCTCCGCCGGAATCGCGAAGAGCGCGATGACGGCCAGGAGCCCCAGAAACGGGCCGGCCTGGGCGAGGACACGACGGACGGCTTCGTTCATGACGTCGGGCGGGGCCGTGCCTCCGCGGAAACCGCGCGAAGGACGAGGGGAGGGCGTTTCATCATGGAATGTGGGAAGCTGGAAAGTGGGGAAGGCAGGGGGCTCTGAAACTAGGACGGCGGAAACAGGGCGGACCAAGTCTGGGTCGCAGAGGGTACTGAGAGTCGATCCGAGGGCACGGGGTTGAGGGTTTTTGAATGGGGAAAGCCGGGAAGGGGAAAACGGGCGTTTCTTTCCGCCGCAAAGCACGAGGCGCCTTCGATGTAGCCGTGGGTGCTCCCGCGGACCCTGAAGGCTTCCTCCCTCGCGAAGCCGTAATTCTTCGGAGCTCCGTCATCGTATCCTTCATCCTTCGCGCCTTCCCGCTGCCGCGTCACCGCCGCCCGTCGCGACACGCATGATCGCCGCCTCGTTCCATTCCGACCGTGGGCGCACCTCCACCAATTCGCCGCGGCACATCACACCGATCGTGTCGCACAGGCCGAGTAACTCCGGCAGGTAGCTGCTCACCACGATCACCGCGCGGCCTTCGGCGGCGAGGCGGCCGATCAGCTGGTAGATCTGGGCCTTGCTGCCGACGTCGATGCCGCGCGTCGGCTCGTCGAGCAGCAGGATCCGCGCGGGATGCTCCAGCAGGCGTGCGATCGCCACCTTCTGTTGGTTGCCACCAGAGAGTTCGCCCACCGGCTGTGCGCCGTCGCGACAACGGATCGCGAGTTCGGTGATCCAGCGTCGCGCGGCCGCGCCTTGGCGCCCCGAGTCGATCCAGCCGCCGCGGCCGAGCGCCGCGAATTTCGTTGCCGTGAGGTTGTCGGCGATCGGGCGCGCGAGCATCAGGCCCTCCTCCTTGCGGTCCTCGCTCACGAAACCCACGCCCTGCGCCCAACGATCGCGCGGGGTCGCGCGGCCGGGGGGCGCGCCGACGATCCGCACGGCGCCGGACTCAAGCCGGTCCAGGCCGAAGATCGCGCGCACGAGCTCGGTGCGGCCCGCGCCGATGAGGCCGGCGAGGCCGAGGATCTCCCCCGCGCGCAGGCGCAGTGAAGCTCGTCGCAGGCGGGGACAGTTGCGCACTTCTTCCGCCTCCAGCACCACCTCGCCCGGGGTGTGCGCCGTCCGCGCATAGAGGTCCTTCACCTCGCGGCCCGTCATCAGGTTCACGATGCGGTCGAGGGGCGTGCCCGCCATCACACCGCAGCCGGCGGTCTCACCATCCTTGAGGACCGTGAAACGATCGGCGATCCGGCGGCACTCCTCCAGGAAATGACTGATGTAAATGATCGCCACGCCCTGCGCGCGCAGGCGGGCGAGGACGTCGAACAGCCGCGCGGCGTCGGCTTGGGTGAGGCTGCTGGTGGGCTCGTCGAGGATCAGCACGCGCGGCCGGACGAGCAGGGCGCGCGCGATCTCGATCACCTGCTGCTCGGCGATACCGAAGGAACCCGCGGGACGGTCGAGATCGAGGCATTCGTGACCCAGTTGCGCGAGGGCGCCGCGGGCGCGTTCGCGTCCCGCGCGGCGGTTGAGCCACCCTGCGCGCGCGGACTCGGCACCGAGCACGATGTTCTCCCATGCCGTCAGGTGTAGCGCCAGGTTGAGCTCCTGATAGATCATCGCGACGCCGGTGAGGCGGGCGTCGTGTGGGGAGGTGGGGCGGTAGGGGCGGCCTTCGAGCTCCATGGTGCCCTCGTCGGGCGCGTGGGCCCCCGAGAGGATCTTCATCAACGTACTCTTGCCCGCGCCGTTTTCCCCGATGAGCGCGTGCACCTCCCCAGCCGTGACCTCCAGGGAAACCCCGCGCAGCGCCCGCGTCGCGCCGAAGGATTTGCGGATCCCGGCGAGCCGGAGCACGGGTGCGGGTGCGGTCATGGGGCGGGGGTGGAAGGGGCGGAAGAAAGCAGCTCAACCGCGCGCGGTCGAAGCCCAGCGGCGCAAACGATCGCGTCAAGGCGCGACACGTGAGTCGGCCCGTCCCACGCACGAAAATCAAGGCCCTCGATGTCGTCGTGACGGACACCGGTATCGCTCCGCGAGGTTGAACCACGAAAGGACACGAATGGGCACGAAGGATCCCAGCTTCCGCGTGTTCCGAGTGTTCCGTGGGCCCACCTCACGGCGTTATCGAGCTTCATCACGCTGAGTTCCTGATTCCCGGATTTCCTCCTGCCTCCGTGTCTACGTGGTGAAAGATTGCGTTTACGAACCGATCCCCGAGGTTGATCCACGAACGGGCACCAAGCCGATTGGTTCAGGCTTCCCCGCTTCCGAGTTCAGTCCCGGAATACGGGTTAAACAGTGAAACATACGTAAAAACCCTTATTTCTAGGTCTGGCCATTATCCCTTTGCAAAAAAATCCTGAAATTGATGGGGTGTTTTGCCTATTTATCTTTCGCAAATGCCTTATCGCTTCAGTCCCATTTCGGCCCTTTTTCCCCCTGAAAAGCGGGTACGGAGGTATTCCGGGCATCCCGTTCTCCACTCGAGACAGCCTACACTTCATCCGTCCGGCCTATCCTGCCGCTCTGACCGTGCAACGCGACCATTGATTGGTTGGCTGTGCCTTCTTCTGATGGCGATCGTCGCACCCGGTTTTGGTGCGTCGATCGCTTTGGATTCAGCTTCGAACGTCAGTTGGCGAAAGGTTCTCACCGGAAGTAATTTTGACTTCCCCGGGGACCAGCAGGCCACCGCAACCGATCTGGACCTGGTCGGCAATGCGACGCATGCCTCGTTATACACTTTTTACGACACGACCGCAGACGAGCTTTACTTTCGCGTTCGACTGGCGGGCTCAAAAGCGAGCAACTCCTCTACATTTTCATCAGGCTATGTCTTTATTGGCGTTGATGTGAATACCGATGGGAAGCCGGACTTTTTTGTTAGTGCGACGCTCCGAACCAATAACGAAAAACGCATATCCGTTTGGAGTCCGGGGACAGGGGCCAACACGTCTCCAAGTACGACGTCGCTCAGAACTGAAACCGTTCTGGTGCAAATGAAGTCAGGTGCATCTAGTGCCGATTGGGTCAATTTTTCCCCTGTAACAAATGGATCTAATAGCACCGACCCCACGGCGACTGACGTAAATTTAAATACCGCGACCAACGATGGTAATTATTCGGGCAATACAAAGGACCAAAGCGATCACTTTCTTTCGTTCAAGCTGCCCTTTGTTTTATCAACAGCAACCGCCGTAAAGCTTGCCGGCCTCCAGGCGGTCCTGGCGTCCCGTGGCATCGCTATCACGAAGGATACCCCGATGCGCTACTTCCTCGCGACTTCCACCCAAAACAATTCGCTTAACAGCGACATCGGAGGCTACAAGGGCGGAACCAAGTCCACGGTTACCTTTGCCAGCCAAGGCGTGTTCAGCGAGCCGCTAACTCCGGGCAATTCCTATCCGGTCATCACCAGCAACGGGGGTGGGGGTAGCGCTGCCATCATCGCGTCATCGGGCGCCAGCGGCACGGTCATCACCACTGTGGCGGCCACCGACGCGGACGGCGACACGATCACTTATTCGATTTCCGGAGGAGCGGATTCGGCGAATTTTTCGATATCGTCGGGCGTCCTCAGACTTGCCTCAACCACGAGCGCTGGAACTTACTCAGTGATCGTCAAGGCCGCTGACGGCAAGACCGCCGACAGTTTCGATACCCAAACTCTCACGGTAACGGTCGCTGACGCCAGCGACACGACGGCTCCAACGGTAGTGAGCGTGTCATCCACGGCCGCTGACGGGCATTACCTCGCGGGGTCGGTCATTCCCATCACCGTGACTTTCAGTGAAGTTGTGGCGGTTACGGGTACTCCGCGGCTGACTTTGGAAACGGGTGCGACGGATCGCACCATAGATTATTCCTCGGGAAGCGGCGGATCAGTGCTTGCTTTTAATTATACAGTTCAGGCAGGGGATACTTCATCTGATTTGGATTACACGAGTGTGTCGTCGCTGGTTCTAAATAGTGGAACTATCCGGGACGCCAACAACCAGGTTGCGGTCCTCACCTTACCTTCGCCGGGTGCATCGAATTCACTCGGTGCCAACAAGGCGATTGTTGTCGACACCACTGCCCCGGCGTTCTCCTCGGGCACTGCCAGCGCCAGTTCTGTCGTCCTCACATTCAGTGACACAAACGTGCTGGATGCGCTCAATGCACCGCCGTCATCGGCATTCGCGGTATCCAAGAACAGTTCGGGACAAGTAGTGCAGTCCGTGGTGGTCAACTCTTCTGCTAGGACGGTCCAGGTTAATATCGCGGGTACCTTTGCCAGTGGCGATTCGGTAACCGTGACTTACACGGACCCCACCGCGTCGTTCGACGATGCCTACGCCTTGCAGGACCTGGCGGGCAACGATGTTGCTTCGATCAGTAGTGGTGCAATTACTATTACTGCCACGGGTGATGCGGTGGCTCCGACGGTTGTGGGCGTATATGCGGCTGATGGCACCGGATTCTACATAAATGGATTTTACAATGTGGCTGGAACGGCGGGGGCCTTGGCGCTGCCGGTCAGGGTTGAGTTCAGCGAGCCGGTGACTGTCGTAACGACATCCGGCACGCCGACCTTGACGCTGGCGAATGGATCTTCCGGCCGATCCTTGAATTACTCGAGCGGTTCGGGAACAAATGTTCTGACGTTTGATTACAGCGTCGTGGCCGGCGATACGAGCGCGGATCTCGATTATGTTGCCACAACGTCTTTGGCGACAAACTTAGGCACGATCAGGGATGGGGCGCTTAACAACGCCACGCTGACCCTTCCATCTCCTGGAGCCGCTGGCTCGCTTGGCGCTTCCAACGACCTCGTGATCGACACGACGGCTCCGGTCGTTTCCTCGACGTCTGTAAAGGGTGATAAACTCACCATCATATTTTCCGACACCAATCCGTTGGATGCCTCCAATCCGCCGACGGTTGGTACCACTGCGCCATTTTTGGTCCGCTTGAACGGGTCGACCACCCGCAATGTCAGCTCGCTCGTGATCGATGAAACCGCCCTCAAGGTCACGCTCACGTTGGCAAGCGCGGTTCTCAGCACCGATGCCGTCACAGTTGCCTACACGGATCCGACTGCCAGTGACGATGCCGCCGCAGTGCAGGATTACGCTGGAAACGATCTGGCCACTTTTGCGGCAATGTCGGTTTCGAACAATACCGGGGATTCCACCGCCCCTACTTTGACGAGTATTGTCGATAACGACGCGGATAATCTCGTCAGGATTAGCGACCCTTGGAACTACACCGTCACATTCAGTGAGGATATAGACTCCACCACAGTCAGCGCGGCTGACTTCGAGAATGCAGGTACCGCTTCAGTCACGATCGGTACCCCTTCAGAAACGACCGCCACCAGCGGCATTTTTTCGGTTCCGGTAACGGCGGATTCGGCGGGTACGATCATACTTCGCATTCGGGCTGGATCCGTGATCATGGATAACGCTAGCAATGCTTTGGCTACGTCCTCCGCGCTGGATGGAGGCGTGCAGACAGTGACGGTGGTCACGGCTCCGGCGGCCACGGCGGATACAGCGACTGCCGTCGAGAAGGGCGGGACCAGTAATGGCACCGCAGGGACGGATCCTACGGGAATAGTACTGACGAACGACACCGGCACCACCCTCACGGTCACGAAGGCGAACACCGGGGCGAGTTTCGTTTCTGGTTCGGCTTCCGCGGTAGCGGCTTCGAGCACCTCTTCTTCCAATGCGACCACCCTCACCGGGTCCTATGGCGATCTGAGTATCGGAGCGAATGGCTCATATGCCTATACCGTCAACAATTCCAATTCCACGGTTCAGGCCCTGGCTTCGTCTGCGAACACTTTGACCGACTCGTTCTCGTATGAAGTGACCGATGTGGTTGGCCAGACCTCAACCGCGACCCTGACAGTCACCATCCAAGGCGCGAACGACGCGCCGGTGGCGGCGGCAAATTCGAACCAAACGGGTACGCTCAACGCAGCGTTTTCTTACACGGCGAATGCATTCACGGATCCGGATACGGGCAACACGCTGACTTACAGCGCAACTTTGGGCGATGGGAGCTCTTTGCCTAGCTGGCTCTCCTTTAATACAGGAACGCGAGTCTTTAGCGGAACTCCCACGGCGACTGCCGACTACACTTTGAAGGTTACCGCCTCCGACGGATCTCTTTCCACGAGCACGACCTTCACGCTTTCCATCTCCGGGAAGATAACCCCCACGATCACCTGGAGCACTCCCGCTGCGATCACCTATGGCACCGCCCTCAGCTCCACGCAGCTCAACGCCGCCGCCACGTCTGGAGGAAATAGTGTAGCGGGTAGTTTTTCCTACTCTCCTGTCAGCGGGACGATCCTCTCTGCAGGAAACCAGACGCTTTCCGTCACATTCACTCCGTCGGACACGACCGCGTATAATTCAGCCTCTGCCTCCGTGGTGCTGGTGGTAAATCCTAAGGCGCTGACGGGTAGCTTCGCGGTGAGCGACAAGGTGTACGACGCAACGACGGCGGCGACGGTGACGGGGACACCGACGCTGACGGGCAAGGTGGGCAGCGACGATGTGGGGCTGAGCGTCACGGTGGCGGCGTTCGACAACAAGAACGTCGGGACTGGGAGGACGGTGACGGCGACGACGTACGCGCTGACCGGGACGACGAAGGACAATTATTCCTTGGCAAGCGCGCCGACGCTGACGGCCAACATCACGAAGGCACCGCTGACGATTTCCGGGCTGGCGGCGTCCAACAAGGTGTACGACCGGACGAACACGGCGA
>Ga0102923_1000351_pt1 | contig 12750 bp, 11 predicted proteins | sample Colrivmeta156902_FD_78206 | JGI IMG/M metagenome (GOLD analysis project Ga0102923, IMG submission 78206) | Estuarine microbial communities from the Columbia River estuary - metaG 1569-02 | ecosystem: Environmental > Aquatic > Marine > Intertidal zone > Estuary | place: USA: Columbia River...
ATAAACAAGTCTATAAAAGATTAAAAAAGAAAACCGGGTCTATAAACAAGTCTATAAAAGATTAAAAAAGAAAACCGGGTCTATAAACAAGTCTATAAAAGATTAAAAAACTAATACAATATCATTTAAAAAATAAATATAATCTTTTTTATATGACTTTAACATAATAAAAAACTAAAATAATAGTAAAAGATAAAGTTACATGTGCATAAAACTATTTATATAAACCTTTTTATAAATTTTTTAAATACAGGTAAAGTAGTAATAAATAAAAATAAATTTTGTAAACTTAAATATATTATTATTTAAACTGTGACAAAAAAGCTAAAAACAAAATAGGAGTACAAAGAATAAAAAAGCATTCAATTGTAAACTCGATACAATCATTAAGATCTTTACGTTGCTTTCATTTTTTAATTTGATCATATATATTATAACAGTCTTCTTCATTAATGTCACCCATATCGATAGTAACGTTTATATTTAAATATATTACTATTTGTAAAATAGCTAAAAAAAGTTTTTTAACTAAATTAGACCAAAAAAAAGAGTAAGCTTTAATTTTTGCAAACAACTCTAAAAACTTAAAATGCAAAAGTACAATGAATACGCTACTAATTATATTAATGATATTATTTGTAAATAAATATATTACTGCTTATAAAAACTAGTAAAAAACTTTTTAATCTAACTTTTTGAGATGAGTTGGAATCGAACCAACGACGGAATTAACCAATAGATTTACAGTCTACCACCTTAACCATTCGGTCATCACCTCATAAAACGTTTATAATAAAATATTTAAATAAATAAAAGTATTAAACAAACTTTGTAAATATATAATTAGCCTCTAGTGCATATAAGTATACTAAGTAACTTAAAATACTCTAAATAAAAAATTTTAATATGTAGTAAAATTAAAAAATAACACTAACTTTTTAAAAGTTATTTGTTTAATTTTAAAAAATAGTCAAAGCTATTACTTATACATTTATTTTTGTTACGTAAATAAGTAAAATGCTTTTCCATTTTTTCAAAAACAAAAAACGTATAGAAAAGTAAAAATAATCAAACAGCAATTGTAAAAAAAGCGGCAAATTGCGCAGTTACGATAAAAAAAGTATGAACAACTTCATACATTCAATAAAAAATACGAGCAGGCAAAACAAATAAAAAAAAATAAGTTATACCGTTTATATTATAATTGATATTTAAAATTTCATTAAATAAGCTATCACCAAAAGGTAAAAATCAACTAGAAACATCACCAAGCATTACTGCATCATGCATCATACAATAACTAACAAACATTAAAATAAGTCTTACAAATTGAACAGTTAGTCGAGTAAAAAAAGCAACAACTCCTATATAATCATAGCACAGCTCTGCAAAGAAAGACGAAGTTTTAGAAGAACCTCTAAGGTATAGAGAAAATAATAAACCAAAATCAAATAACAAATTTAACGGAATAAATAAAAGTAAAGCAGCAAATATAGGTAACCCTCAATAAAAAATACTAGCATCATTAATATAAGCACCTATTCCCAAAAATAAAAAACCAAAATAAGCACTAAAAAAAAAAAACAAAATTAAAATTAAATATACAGCATCATCTGCAGCAAAAATTTCTTTTTCAACTTCAAAAGAAAGATTACTTATAGAATAATCTACATCAGCTGCTCATTCTTCTTTGTTAGCGTTATTATAAAATGAAAAAAAAAATGAAATAAAAATGCTAACACAAAATAAAAAAAAATATAACTGTAATGCAATTGAAATTGGTAAATCTAAAGAATAAGCTTTAATATTATCATAAATAAAAAAATGTAAATTAGACCCCATATTAAAAAAAAAATTACCATTTTCTATACGTTTGAAATAACCAAATTCAGGATGATATATAGAAAACAAAGTAACATCTAAAGATGCAGCATACTTACGTACAGAATCTTCACTAATTTCGAATAGAAATAAAGCATCTTTTATGTAACTGTCATAAATAGTAGCGGTAAACAAAGTAAAACCACTACAACCATCAACAGTAAATAAAAAAAGTTCATAAAAAAGAAAATACTGATTCTCATGTAAAAAATCACATACAGCATACATTTTACCAGTAAAATCATACATTCATAAATTTTGAATAACTACGTAAGTAAAATCTAACAACTTTCAATATGTACTAAATATATAAGTATCTATAAAATTTAGTGAATTCAAAAAAAAAATACGTTTATAAAAAACGTAAAGAACTATTATTATAGTACTTTATTGAAAAACGTAAAAATTAAATAAAAAATTTAATATTCAGTAGTATACTAAAAAATTATAATCACAACTTATTATTTAAAAAATAAAATAAATTTCAACAAATAAAAAACAAAATAAGAGAGTAATGATCAGATTAGTATAAAATAAAGAATAAGTATAATTTCTATTTAAAAAAACTAAATTAAAAAAAAATGTTAAGTTATCTATTGTTTTTTTAGATATAAACTCAATAACAAACTTTTCACCAAAAAAAGTAGCTGAGTATATAAAAACATTACGAACAAAAATTTCAGCGATTTTTTTTATTACATAATCAAAATACATACCACTTTGCATAAAATTTATAAATCGTTTTGTGTGTAAAAAAGATCCTAGCACTTAAAAATTAAACTTAAACCCAAAAAAGGAACATATAAAAACTACCATAGTAATAATAAAAATAAAGATAGTAAGCATACAAAAAATAAAAATTTTTTAATAAATATATCTAAACTAAACGTGTTACTAAAAATAAACAATTTTTGATTATCAATAATATTAAACTGAGTAATTAATAACATTAAAAGTGAAGAAGTTTTATAATTTTTATAATTTAAAGAATTAAAGTCTCATAGATTAAAATTGCGCAATAATAATTGCTTTTTTTTGAGATCTAAAAAAAAATGGTTTAAAAAATTAAACATAAAAAGCATAAAAGTTAAAAAAAATAATTTATACCTTACTATACAACACCTCTAAAACTTGATATAAACTTTCTACGATGCGTTCCATATGTAATAGGTCCAAAAAGTTCTCTACCTCTTGGAGTCATTCTTTTTTTTAATAAAACTGCATAGTTTCGTCGTAATTTTATAAAACTACCATCAGCTTTAACGTTTTTAAACTTAGTCATTATAATAAATGCTTTAGACTTTTTTCCTTTGGCTAATCAATTATTAGGTCTTATTTGACGAACTGAAACTTTAACAAAACTACCTACTTTTGCAAATTTATGTTTAGATCCCTTGTAAATACAAAATATTCGCGCACTTCAAACCCCGCACCTATCACTAATACTTACATAACTACTCTTCTGCAACATTAAGTTTAGTAAATCTAATTAGTTTACTAACTGGCTTACGCTTATTCTGATAATGCATATTTTGTTTTCTTAAAAAATCAAAAGAACTTATGTTCTTAAAAAAGTCGAAAATATAACTAAAAGATAAAGTAGAATTGTATAAAGAAAACTTAGAAAATTTGACTAAAGTAATACAAACTAAACTAGCAATAAAAACTAAAAAAAAAAATAAAAAAAATAAAAAGCTATTTAAAAAGTAGTAACTTATATATAAACCAAAAATATCGTTTGAAACATTATTATTTAATGACTCGTAGTAGTCATCTAAGTATAAAATAGGATTTAGAAAGTTCAAATAATCTTTTTGATAATCAAAAGTAGTAAAAAATAAAAAAAATATTAAACAAAACAGCATTAAAAAATAAAATGAAAAAACATTAGATTTTATTAAAGATTCAAAATTCATAGATAGTAAAAATAAAAGAATAATAAAAAAAGCAGTAAACTCGATGACTAATAAAAAACCAGTTAAAACTTCTAAATTATAATAAGCTAAAAAAATACTTAATAGTAAAATAAAAGTAAACAATGTAAAAGATGCATAAAATAAATTAGTACTACTAATAAAATAGTAAAAAGTAACCACAATCAAAAGCTGTAAAAAAAAGGACTCAGAATAAAAATTTAGTCAGGGAAATCAAAGCAGTAAATTTAAAATAGAAGTAGACATAAAAAAATTAAACTTATTTTGCTATTTATATTTTAAATAAGTTAAAAGTAGTATAAAAAGTTCACTTGCACAAAAGTAAATAAAGGTAGTTCTCACCCACCTAAAAAAAGAGTACTAATTACCAAAGAAAAAAAAAATAAATGAAAATATTCACCAAGGTAAAATAGAGCAAAAAAAAAACCACCATACTCTGTACTATAACCTGCAACAAGCTCAGACTCTGCTTCAGCTAAATCGAAAGGAGCTCGATTAACCTCTAGTAAAAAAACTAATAGTATTGCACCAATAAAATTAAAAAATATAACAAGAAATCAAATAGACTCTTGATACGTTACATAAATACCAAAAGAAAAAGACTCTCCAAAAACAACTACATTTAAAAGCAATAATCCTAAAAAAATTTCTAAATTTAGCATAAGAACACCTGCTCTAACTGATGCTAAAACTGCATATTTATTTTTACTAAAATAACCAGTTAAGATTATACATAAACCAAAAAGAACAGATAAAAGTGAAGCATAAACAATATTGTATTCTATATCAAATATACTTAAACTTGGTCCTCACACAGAGTTAATTCAAAATGAATAACAAATTGCGCAAGCTACCGCAGGCATAAAAATAAATCAAAATTTATTTGTTTCTTTAGGTATAGCGACATTTTTCAAAAATAATTTTAAAGCATCTGCTAAATATTGAAGTCTACCTTTATAGCCAACAAAATTTGGACCAACTCTACGTTGAACTAAAGCTAACACTTTTCTTTCAGTTAATGTTATGGTAGCTATAATAAGCGTAGCAATAAGCATAAAAATAATATTGTAAAATAGCATTGTTACAAACCCTAAAATACTCATTAAATACACATTAAACACGATCTACTTAACTATAACTCTAAAAACTTCATACTCACTAAAGTAATTATCACGAATAAGAATACGTTCATTAAAATTAGGAATTGCGCTAGCAATGTTCTCATTATATTGATTTCATTTAACTTTATAAAGATAATAGTGCACTCTTTTTTGTCAACGAACAAAACCTAATGAACTGCTTAAATAATGTTTCCGTTCAACTCTCGACATAAATATAGTAAGAAAAAAAAAACATAAACCAGTTAATGTTAAAAACTGACCGCAAGTAGCCATACCTTGTCAACCTAAAAATATAGCAGGGAAATCATGAACTCTTCTTGGTAATCCAGCAAAACCTAAAAAAAACATAGGTAAAAAAGTAATTCAAACACCACACGCATAGTATACGAGATGCGCATAACTTAAACTTCTATTATATTTTAAACCAAAAATTTGGTAAAAATAAAAATAAATACCCGCAAAAATACCAGTAATTGTAACACCAGCTAACATAAGGTGAAAATGCGCAATAACATAAAAAGTATCATGCATAGAAATATTTAAACCAACGTGAGATAACCACATACCAGTAAATCCACCAACTAAAAAAAATAATATATAAGCAATAGTAAATAAAAAAGCTGTATCTACTTTAATTGCACTATTTGAAAACGTTAAAGTTCAATTAACAACTTTAATAGTAGCCGGTAAAGAAATCATAATAGTAATTGTACTATACATATTACGACTTCGATGGTCAAGCCCAACCAAATACATATGATGCCCTCAAACTAAATAACCCATATAAGCCATAACATAAATAGCCCAAACCATATGATGTTTAGAAGATAACCGCCTTGTTGTATTATAAGGAATAATAATATTAGTAAACCCAAAAGTAGGTATAATCAAAATATATACTTCAGGATGTCCAAAAAATCAAAATAAATGCTGAAAAAGTATAGGGTCACCTCCATAGGTAAAATCAAAAAAAGAAGTCTGTCAATGTCTATCCATTAAAACCATAATAACAGCTGCACCAAGAATTGGTGTAACAATAGCAAGCATTCTCAACGTTAACAATAAAGAAATTGTAATAAATGGTATAAGAATACGTCTATTTCGCAAGCCGGGAGAAATTAAAGTTCGCCTTGTAATAAGTAAATTAGTAAAAGAAATTGTAGTACTAAAACCAGCTAAAACTACACTAAAAAGTAAAACATCTTGTGCACCTACACCAGTAAACTTAGTTTGTGCAGAAAGAGGAGCTATAAACGTTCAACCAGAAGTAGTTAATGTTCTATTTGAACATTTAGTAAAATAAACTTTTCTTCGTCTAGAAGAAGATACCTTATCCGCTAGATATCAAAGTGTTTCAGGAACAAACATAACGCTCTCCATAAAAAATAATTTTAATGGGTTAAAAGAAAAACTACTATAATCTTCTATTTTTAAAGGCTTACGACTTCTCCAATTAAAAAAAAAAAAAGAGTCTTCGGAAGTAAAAGTACTACTAGATATACCAACTTTTTCAGAAAAATACTGAAAAACTGTTCTTTTTTTTGTTTTTTCTAAAGTAGGTAAAAAAAAAGAAGCTTTATCATAATAATGTCAGTATTGAGAACGTAAAAATGCAACTTTTGAAATTAATACAAATCCAAGGGGCTGTATTCAAAAACCTATACTATTTAAACGAGGAAAAGCTACGTCTTTTGAACCAACATGGTAGGGTATCAAAAAATTTGCAAAACCGCCAAATAAAATAGGTACAACAACAAAAAAAACCATGATTAAGCCATGCGCACTAATTACTTGTAAATATCTTATAGAGTCCCCTTTGAAAAAAGGACTACCTGGATACGCCATTTCCAAACGAATCATTGTGGCTAAAAAAGCACCGGATAAACCTGTTCACATACTAAAATATAAGTAATTTATAGCTATTCTTTTATGATTAATAGTATAAGCATACTTTTTTAATAAATATTTGCGTCAATCATTTAGCTTATTAAATAATAAAAATAACTTACTAAAAGAAAAAAAAGGGGTAATAACTTTAGAAATTTGCAAAAAATAGTTTAAAGAATAATTTAATAACTAATTAGTTAAGGGGGGGGGAGTAGGTGTATAAAAAATCTAAACGTATCTACTAACGTTTATACTAAATTAAATTAGTGTAAAATAAAGCAATAAAATTTAGTATAACTTTAACTTTAGTGTAATTAAACTCAGTAAAAAATCAAGTATAAGACTCATTCATATATTTACGCATTAAGTATTTCATGTATGGGTAAATACTTATTAAATTTAATATATATAAAATTAAAAAGTTTTGAATAGACGTAGATATTAAAGGAATACGTGAAGATCCTGATTCTAAATATCTAGTAACATAAAAAAATCAACAAAAAACAATAAAAATAAAATGTCAAAATTTCGCGATAGCGCAAATTAAAAAAAAATTGTTAGATATTCTACTACGCTTTAACTCAGATTCTAAAGAAAATTCTGCACTGTCTACAGAAAATAATCAAGAAAATGACCCAACATACTGTAAAAATATATAAAACTGATAAAATTCAAGTCACATCATATATGCAATTAAAATAGAAATTAATAAATAAACTAAAAAAAGAAAACTATCATTACTATTTTGACAAATAGTTAATAAAAAGTATAACAATACAAGAATAAGATTTATCAAACAAAGTTTAAAAAAAAAAAACTTTAAAGAAACAAAATGAAGCTTAAACAATTTTTGTGAATCATAACTATAAAATAGCTCACTGCTAGAAGTTAAAGTTAAGTAAACAAAAACTAAAAATAAGCCACCCTCTATTAATCAAAATAAACTAAAACTTCTTTTTCAAAAACGTTGTAAAACATCAGTATACTTACTAAAGGTCGTTTTTTTTATAAAATAAACAAAACCAGAAATCAGCGTATAAAAAAAAAAACCTAAAGAAAATCAAAATAAAATTACCTTAAAAAAAGGAATAAAATAATAAAATAAAAAAAAAAAAAAAAAAAAAAAAAATAAAAAAAAAAAAAATATAAAAAAAAAAAAAAAAATAAAATAAAAAAAATTTAAAACAGCTATTTTTTTAGTAGAGTAGTTAAGTTCATTAGAAAAAAAAAAAAAATAAGTTAAAAAAGTACGCTTAAAATAGTATATATACGCTAAAATACTAATTATGCCATTTTTAAAAAACGTCCGTAAATTAGAGTAGTCTAAATTACTTTTACTTATTGATGGGTAAGAGTAGGGTACATAACTTTTAGACTTTACTTCGATTTTAAGTTTAAATAAACGCCTAAGCTTAAATAAAAAATAAACATAAGTTTGCACACAATATAAAGTAATCTTGTCTATAAAAGTATAAAAAAACATAAAAAAACATTTTAAAACAAGAGAGGCAGGAATCGAACCTACGATACTAGTTTTGAAGACTAGAGTTTTACCATTAAACTACTCTCCTAACTAACTTTTTTTAATATAAAATAGTAAAGAGCATTAAACGCATTTTATTTAAAAAAGGTACTTACTTCTCAATAATTTAGTGTATTATTCTTACTAAAAAAAGCAAATACAAACCGCGCAATAAAAAAAAAAAATAAAAATCAAATATAGGTAAAGATAAAATTAAAAGAATAAAAATAATAAAAAGGTGCACATATGGTTAAAATTGTTAACCATAAACATCATATAACACCTGTTCTATAAATTTGTTTATTACGTGCAAACTTACCTTTATTATATATTTTATTAAGCTTAATAAACATTACGTTAATATTATTACCATCATTTCTTTTAACTATGCTAGTATTAAAAATATAATTACTATTTAAACTAAAAGAACTATAACGATTTTTAATATTATTCTGACTGTTTATTATAGGAGCATTATGGAAAGCATTAAAATATTGTAAAACTTTATTGTAAGTAAATATAGTAACAGAATTAGTTAAAACAGACTTTTTTATATCAAATGAGCTTAATAAGCTTTTATAATTTGATATACCGCGAGTACTAAAAAATTTAAGGCTATTACAATTACCGCGAAAATTAATAAAAAAAGTAAGTAATAAATAAAATTTTATGGTAACATCGTTAGCATTAAAAGAATTAAAAATTCTAAAATAAAAAAAAGAAAACACACTTAAAAAAAATTTATTAAAAAATAAAATGTAGTAATAAGTTAGAAAGCGACTTCGAAAAACATTAGTAATAAAAAAAAGTTTGTATAACGACTTGAGGTACTTAAAACTTTTTTTTTGTTGTATTCTATTACTTTTTTCAAAATTATCAATAAAAGAAAAAAAAGTAGTTGGCATGTGTTTGATAATAAATGATAAAAAAGAAAATTTTAAACTACGTTTCGGTATCTTAAAGTTAAAATTCTTTAAATTAAAGAATAGTATATTAAAAAAGTAGGTAAAATTTACAAAATAGTTAGGCTTTTCTTTTTTAAGTCTAACTAAATTAAGCTTTACAAGTATACGATTTAAATACTTGTTACGTACTTTTGGTGCGTACATAAGGTTATTAAACGTAAAAATAAATCTATAAATAAAGCCCATAAATTCAAAATAAAATAAAATTTATTTAAAAAAAGTACTTTTATGGTTATAAAAGTATTACAACAATAGTTGCAACAATATATCAAACTACTTTTTTATTAAGTGTTTCTACTTCTCCGAAAACTGAATGAAAAGAACTGTCTTTAGAGTGTCTAGTATTAAAGTACTCATGCATAGCTATTAAATCATAAATAACATTTTTAATTACGTAAACAAACGTAAGTATAACAAAGGCTAATGGTCAAAACTCAAATAAGTAATTCAAAACATACAGGTACAGAATACCTACTTAGTGTAAATTATAATTTACACAAAACCAAATAAAAGTCTGTTTAGAATATTTAAGTAATAAATAGTTAAAATAACTAACAACGAAGTCTAGTTTTAACTATACATAAGTAAAATTATCAAGTAAACTCTTTAAAGCCATAATCAGTTTCATACTTATTTTTAGAAAAAGTATTTAGTAGCTTAGGAAGACCAAAATGTTGTCATCAAACAAAAAAATGCTCAAACGGCAACATACAAAGCCTAATTGGCATATGATGATGGTACCTACCACAAATTTCAGCGCACTGGCCATAAAAAAAACCTACAGTATCTACGTAAAAACTATGATGAGTTGATCTACCTGGTACACAATCCATTTTTAAACCTAAACTTGGTATAAATCAAGAATGAACAACGTCATAAGAATTAGTTACTAATGTTAAATTTACATGTGCAGGAAGCACTAAAGTTTTTCGAGTTCTTAATAATCTTCTAGACAACTGAACATTAAAAATCTCAGACTTTGCTTTATTTTTTTTTAGCATTTGATATAATTTAGTAGACTCAAACTCAAACTGATCAATAAAACTTAAATTAGTCAAAAATGGTCTATCTGAAAACTTAGCTATTTTACTTTTTACACCAAGATCGTCTTTTATATAGTTAACACGTAACGGAATAAATTTTTTTACTTTATATCTTTTTTGTTTTAAAACAAAAAAAGTCTGCTCATTATGTATTTTTTTTTTTACAGTTTTTTCTTTATTAAAGTGTACATTTAAAAAAGAAAAAGTGTCTTCAGACATAGACTTCAAACGAGATGAGTTAATAAATTCTTTAGTTACAAGAATAGGCTGCACAACTGACGTTATTTTTTTAGTAAATCGCGTATTATCTAAAAAAATAGCTTTGTTATTATCTAATCTAACAAAGTCATACTTATGTTTAAATAGAAAAGAAAACATAGTTGAATCAATGGCAAGATTGTTGATATCAAATCTTTTTTTAGTAAAAAAAGATTTTTTAGTAAAAAAAGATTTAAACATAAGAGAAAAGTTTTTACTTGAAGAAGACGCTCACATGTTTTTGGTTAAAAAAATAGACATATAAGTACTAGTACCTAATGAATTGCTTACTTCATATATAAAGTTAGGATTTAATTTATAACGAAAATCTAAATTATTTGAAACTTCTAACTCATTAAAAGACATGCTACGCAAAAAAGCGGATGCTTGCTTGTCAAGTTTGTAATTATCAAAATCTAAAGCATAATAATTATTATTAGTGCTTTTTAAAATATTATTTACATAAGTAGTTCAATACTTTTTAAAAAAATTATTTTGTGTTCGTAACTTTAAAGCATAAAAATAATTGTTAGTAACTTCATGAGAACCCCCAAAACTAATAATTCAACGATTTGTTCCTACGTTTTTAGGTACACTAACTATATCAACTAAACTTCGTAACTCAAATTTGTAAATTCAATATCATTGACGAGCACGAACACGTACACTAAATAAACTAGATTCATTTTGTCATTCAATAAGACGTAGTATAAAACTAGAGTTTGTTAAAATATTAAAGCACCAAATAGCAGGTACGATACAAGCTAAAAAATCACCTCATTTACCATGAGAACGATAACTAGTATGTATCTTTGGGTTAAACTTTAAAAATCTAGTTTTTATAACACGATTAGTTAGTAAATAGTAAAAACCTCAAAGAAAAGAAAACCAAAATCACCATCAATACTGTCATTGAGCTAAGTGAATAACTACATCTGACTTCATAGATGTGTAACCAACACTAAAATTTGGTAAATAATTATTATCAATTGCAATACAACCTCACATTTATATAATTATAATATTTAATTAACTAAGAAAGAATACAATAGATTAATATTAATATCTTAAAAATAAAAAATAATAAAGCGCTATCATATATGTTTTTTAAGTTTTCTACAAATTAATACTAAGTTAGATTTAACACGAATACGAAAAAATCTTCAATAATATAATAAATATCTAGGAAACCACTTAAGTTTAAAAATAAAAGTATTATAATCCGATCTTAAAAGACCGCTATTACTATAATAAGTAAAATCTTTTAAACTCTTTTTAAATAAATAAAGTACATCATTTAAAAATGTTACAATACTGTGATAAATTAGATAACAACACTCAATAAGTGCTAAATAATATGTTTTGTAAGGTGTTTTATTAAGAATAACTAATAAGTGTAAATAATCCTTCTTCAATAAACGTACTATAGTATTGTATAATAAAAAATCAGTATATATAATCCTTCAAAAAAAATCAAGTAAATCTTCATAAACTAATCTAACAAACTGAACAGTTAAACAATAACGTATAGTAGTGTTTACTCAAAAAATAAACTCTTTAGTAAGCTTATGTAAAAAAACTAACATATCTTGCGAACTTATAATTGCATCGTAAAGGTACTTACAACCTGATTGTATTAGATGAGATAAATAAAGTGGACGACGTAAAAAACCTCTTGTAAGTATGCGTAATTCTTCTTTAGTAAACTCTTCAAAAATTATTAAATAACGAGCCTTATAAATATAAAAATAGGATGCAAAAAAAGTAAAAATACTAAGAAGAAAAGAAAAATTATAACCATAATTAGCAAACTTTATTAGTGCTCTAAAAAAAGAGGGGTGGTATTTAATAAAAATTTTTTTAGGAGTCAAAACAACAGTAGAATAAATAATAGAGAAAGTAGTTGATAAAATAGTCGAGAAAAACTCAAAAACAGGCTTTAAACAATGCTCAAGAGTATACATATAAAAAATAAAAAAAATATAAAAAATAAAAAAAATAAAAGCTAACTCAAAAGTACGATTAAGATCAATAGAATTATTCCACTTTACATACAATAATAAAAATAAACAAATTAACACAGCTACATTTAAAAAGCTAAAGTTAAACAAAGTCATTTGATCCTGATTATACAGTCAG
>Ga0102923_1000360_pt1 | contig 12604 bp, 10 predicted proteins | sample Colrivmeta156902_FD_78206 | JGI IMG/M metagenome (GOLD analysis project Ga0102923, IMG submission 78206) | Estuarine microbial communities from the Columbia River estuary - metaG 1569-02 | ecosystem: Environmental > Aquatic > Marine > Intertidal zone > Estuary | place: USA: Columbia River...
CTGCCGATGGAGCACGGAGTGCCAAGTCGATCAATGCATGCAATGCGTCATCACCAATCGGTTCGGGCAGGAATGCCCGGGTCATCCGACGGGTGCGAACGAGATCGGTGAACTTCACCGCGGTAACCGTTAGTGCTTTTCGAGTTTGCCAAGCTTGGCGAGTGACTCTGCCATGGTCCAACCATGAACAATGAGTGCTCCACCCTTGGCTTTTGTTACGCCCTTGAATTGCGCAGCAACATCTGGATTCACTTTTTCCGGCTTCGTTGACTCATGATCAAGGAAACCGCTGTGACCGTTTGTTTTCACAATGAAACTTTGTTCGTCATAGGTGGACTCAACCCCGAACCTACGTGCAAGTCTTTTGCCCCATGCCCGCTCTTCGCCAACAGCACGATGACCTGGGCGAGGAATCAATTCGGTAAGCGACTTAAACGACTCAAGTCCATCAGCGCTCAAAAAACGAGAACCGACAACAACATCTTCATCAGGGAATGCCATGAGAGCTCGGTGATATGCCTCGGTCATGAGTCCCTTCAGCACGGCATCACGTTTTGGGGTGCGCTTCACGCTCATCATGCCAAGCAGCACACATGGCGTTCCGCCAATGCGCTCAAGCGTTGAAAATGTAAACCCATGCACCTTGCCACTGATCTTGGCGCTGGTGAACAGCACCCAGTCTTCTTTGGCCTTGGTAATTGCGGCTAATTGGAAAAAGCCGCCCATCGCCGCCAATTCTTCAAGTTCGATATCTGTAAGGGACGCACAATCACGCGTTTCAACCTCAACCGACATGCCTACAGTCTGCCAGCAAAAATGTCGTTTGAGACGGGCCAATACTGCGCACCCTTATCAGCCAAGCCTGCCTATTCGATATAGGCGTTTTCGCCAAACTCGGTGCGCAACACGCCGATAGCCCGATCTACATTGACATTGAATTCAGAACTCAGTCGCAATACATTCTCTGGCCCAAGATGTAGATACACAGGCGAAGTACCCGGATACTCCAGCAGAGTGGCCTTCAGGGTTTCAATGTTGGATTCCGACAACATCTGAGCTGCAATCTTGAGGTGCAGAGAGTCTTGGAAAGCACGCAAACCTTCTAACACGGTGATGTCCATTGCCATGAAGCCCACCCGGTTGTCATCTCGCTTGTCGAGACGCCCCCGTACCGATACCAAAATGTCGTCGGCAAGCTGATGCCCAAACTTTTGCAGGGTCTTTGGGAACAAAGTGACTTCAACCGAACCTTGCAAGTCTTCCAACTGGAACGTTGCCATCTGATCACCTTTACGCGTGTATTTACGCGCAAGCCCGTTGATAATTCCACCAACAACAATGAATGCTCCGTCGTCACGCTCCAACGCTTCAGGAATTGAACAGTCAACACGACGACGTAACGCTCCCTCAATTCCCATGAGTGGATGATCCGACACATAGAGACCGAGCATTTCTTTTTCGAATTTCAACTGCTCAGTCTTATCAAATTGCAAATCAGGAATGTTTTGGCGCTCAGAGAAACCTTCAGTTTCGTTGCCCAAATCACCGAACAAACTCATCACACCCTGATCGCGTTCGCGGCGACGCACCATCGTGTTGTCAATGATTGATTCAAAAACCGAGAGCAGTCCTTTACGCGGGTGCCCGAGTTTGTCGAATGCCCCTGCCTTGATGAGCGACTCAATAGTGCGTTTGTTTAATGCCTGTTCTGGAACGCGCTCCGCAAAGTCATAGAACGACTCAAACACACCATGTGCATCACGGTGTTCAATAATTTGTCGCACCAGACCTTCACCAACGTTACGAATAGCGCTAAGCCCAAATGCAATCTGCTGCTCATCACCATTGATAATTGGTTCAAAGTTGACACCCGAGCGATTGATATCGGGAGTCAATACCGTGATTCCACTTGTTCGCGCATCGGACAAATACACCGCTGCCTTTTCGTAGTTTGCTTTTACGCTGGTCAGCAAGCACGCCATATATTCCACTGGATAGTGCGCTTTGAGATACGCAGTTTGATACGAAATGAGTCCGTACCCGTATGCGTGGCTCTTGGCAAATGCATAGTCCGCAAACTTCACGATGGTGTCAAAGAGCTCTTCCCCAAGAACCTTTCCGTAGCCAGTGCTTTCACATCCCGCGACGAAGCTGCCGCGCGCTTCTTCCATTTTCTCGGGAATCTTCTTTCCGCATGCTTTGCGCAAGTTGTCCGCTTCGGCCATCGAGAAGCCAGCGAACTTCTGAGACACGCGCATGAGGCTTTCCTGATAGATCATGAGTCCAAACGTGTCGCCCAATACGTCTGCCGCGTCAGGGTGGAAATATTGAATCTTCTTGCGACTGTTCTTATAGTCGGCAAAATCATTGTGCATGTTCGCGCTCATTGGGCCTGGGCGATACAACGCGAGCACAGCAGACAGATCCTCGAAGCGCTCTGGAATGAGCGACTTCAGCAACGCGCGCATCTGCGTGGACTCCAACTGGAACACACCAATGGTGTCTCCGCGCGACAACAACTGATACGTCGCTTTGTCATCCATTGGAATTGCATCAATGGAGAATCGTTCATCGCGTGTCTTGCGAATCATGGTGTTCGCATCTGAAATGACGTCCAAGTTGCGCAAACCGAGAATGTCCATCTTCAACAGGCCCAGGTCTTCAACGCCGTGCATTTCGTATTGCGTTACCACCGGGGCGTCTTCTGGTGCTTGGCCCTGTTCAGGCTTGCGCTGAATCGGCAGATACTCGGTGAGTGGCTCCTTCGTTATTACTACCGCAGCAGCATGAATTCCTACTGAACGCTTCAAGCCTTCGAGCCCTCGCGCAACATCGACAATGCGTTTTACATCCGGTTCAATCTCACAGAGTGCTCGTAAGTCTGCTGCCGCTTGAAAGCCAGCCTTGTGCTTGCTGTCTTCTTCAAAGCAGTACTTCAATGGGGTGTCGCGACCCATCACCAGCGGTGGCATGAGTTTGGCAATTTTGTCGCCAAGTGGGTACGGATACCCAAGCACACGAGCAGCGTCGCGAACAGCGTTACGCGCCTTAATCGTTCCGAACGTAATGATTTGCGCAACGTGATCGCGGCCGTACTTGTCGGCTGCGTAGCGAATCATTTGATCGCGGTAGCGCGAGTCGAAGTCCATATCAATATCGGGCATCGAAATTCGACTTGGGTTCAGAAATCGCTCAAAGATGAGGTCGTACTTAATTGGGTCAAGGTCAGTGATGCGCAAGCAATATGCAATGGCACAACCTGCAGCAGAACCACGTCCAGGGCCAACACGAATATCTTGTTCGCGCGCATAGCGAATGAGATCCCACACAATTAAGAAGTACGAGCTAAATCCCATTCCCCCGATGACTTCAAGTTCATAGTCAAGGCGCTGCGTTACCGAGTCTGGAAGATTCTCACCCCAACGCTCGTGCGCACCCTTATATGCCAAGTCGCGCAGATAATCACCGTCGCCCGAGAAGCCCTCAGGAATTGGAAAGTGCGGCAATACCGAATTACCAAATGGAATATCAATTTCCGCGCGCTCTGCAATCCACAGCGTGTTGTCACAAGCGGCAGGAACTTCACGAAACAGATAGCGCATTTCCTGTGCTGACTTCAAGTAGTGCTCGGTGCCTTCAAACTTGAAGCGGTTTGGATCTGCAATCGTGCAACCAGTTTGCACGCACAGCAAAGCATCATGCGCCTCGTGATCCTCACGATGCGTGTAGTGCGTGTCGTTAGTTGCAACCAGTGGCGCACCAATTTTCTTTGCCAACTCAATCAGAAGTGGGTTGGTTTGGTGCTGCTCGGCAATTCCGTGATCTTGAATTTCAATGAAGAAGTTTTCTTTCCCAAAAATATCCTGAAGTCGACCAGCATCGGTCTCCGCACCCGAGATGTCGCCTTTCAGCATTTTCTGCAGCACGTGACCGCCCAGACACCCACTTGTTGCGATGATGCCTTTACTGTGTCGTTGTAACAACTCCCAGTCCATTCGCGGTTGGTAGTAGTAGCCCTCTAAAAACGCAAGGCTCGACAACTTGATCAAGTTCTTGTAACCGATGTTGTTTTCGGCAAGCAAGGTGAGGTGGTAATACACCTTTCCCCCACTTTCGGTTTCACCGCCGGAATCGTCAATGCGTCCTCGTCGAGATGGTCGCTCAGAGCGATGCTCGTGAGCCATGTACGCCTCGGTGCCGATGATTGGCTTAATGCCCTTTTCTTTGCACTGTTTATAGAAATCGACGACGCCATACATATTGCCGTGATCGGTCATGCCAAGCGCAGGCATGCCTTCGGCTGCGGCTTTGCCAACTAATTCATCAAGCCGCGACGCTCCATCCAGCATCGAGAATTCGGTGTGGACATGTAAGTGGGTAAACGAATCTGCCATTACAGATACGTACCAGGACGATCGTTACCCATTCCTGGTTCGGCAGACCCTGGAAGTTGTCGCATCTGTTCAAGTTGCTGACGCGCTGCAATTTGCTGCGCAAAGAGTGTCGCTTGAATGCCATGAAACAATCCTTCAAGCCACCCAACAAGTTGGGCCTTGGCTACGCGGAGTTCGCCTTCCGACGGAACTACTCCATCGCGAAACGGCAGGGCAAGTGTGCGCAGTTCATCTGCGAGGTCTGGCGACAACGCTTCCGTGAGTTCAACGATTGAGCGCTCGTAAATTTCTGCAAGACGTTCACGACTTGGCGCATCTAGGTTCATTGAATGCACCTCGTCAAGCAACTGCTTGATCATGGAACCAATCCGCATGACCTTGGCTGGAGCAGTGACGCCAACTGATTCATCTACCGGTGGCAACGGAACATCAAGTCCCACCACTTCGGGGCTGCCATTCGGCTGTATTTTTGGCGTTTCGTTCGTAGACATGTCAGGCAAGTATGGCTTTCTCAGCGTGCAATTGCCAGTAAGGGAACATCAATTTCCGCATCAGTGAGCGACCCATGACGACAGACCAATGAATACGAGCCAGAATCGAGTGGTTCGTCAAAGCTGGTAGCGGTAAATGGCACCAGAGCAACGTCTCCCAAACGTTTCCGCGCCACGTCAGTAACGCGCTTGCCAAACCACTGTTGTTCGCAGGCTTCGTCTCGCGACACCACCCATGCGTCTTTTCCATGATGCTGCTTTGCGGCTTCCAGCAAGTCCTGCTCGGCGCCGGACTTTGCATGCAACCAGCGGAAACGTCCTTCTCCGGATTGATGCGTAATGCGCGACAACACATCGGCATGTGGAGTCTGCGTGTTCTGTCCCACATGTACCTGTCCGTGGTCTGCAGTAACCAATAACACCGAACCTGGAACCAACGCTTCGGCAACATCTGCAACTATACGATCAGCGTTTCGCAACTCGGCGTTGTAGTACTCGCCAAATCCTCGCTCGTGAGCAATCTTGTCAACACCGTCGTAATACGCGTAGACAAATTTTTGACCGCTACGCAGCAACTGACCTACTTGCACAGCGATACTCGAAGCCGCGCGCCAACCCATTGGTCGCGAACCACGCAAATGCGCTTCAGTGAATGCCGATCCTTCAAGTTCTGCCTTACTCAACACCGGTACCGCAGCACCCATAAACGGCGGACACGGTTGCACCAAGTCAGGCGGGTAGGTGGCGCGTAAGTCGCCTTTGTCGTCGCCCCATCTCAGCATTTGCACAACGTGACCACCAAGGTCAATGCGATAGCCCATCATTCCGTGTTCACCAGGTGTCAGCCCAGTTGCAATCGAAGTCAACGCGGTGACAGTCGTTGTTGGTGCAACGCTGGTGATGGATTTACCTTGCATGCTTGCAAGCATCGGTGCATGTTGCTGATGCTCGCGCAGCTGATGCCAGCCGAGGCCATCAAGCACCAACAGCACCACTTGGTTTGCACCCTGCACACATGCGGGCATCCACTGAGGAATGTCCTGAGTCCCTCGGGGTCCGAGCAGGGCGGGAATCAGCCCCGCAATTGAGCCACCTTGGTAGTCGGGGACTCGGGGCGTAGGCACCCGATCTACACTACAAGAGTGCGTGTATCTACTCGGGGTGACTATGCGTGTCGAGCGCTGTTGTCGCTAGCCCTGCACGCCGAAGATCAAGGACCAACTTCTGTACGCGACATCGCAACGCGTACCGCGCTTCCCCAGCCTTACCTTGAGCAAATCTTGCTTGTTCTCAAAGGTGCAGGTCTGGTGAAATCAAAACGTGGCGTCGGAGGTGGATACGTTTTGGCTCGTCCTGCTGAAGAGATTCTGCTTTCTGAAATCATTGCTGCCGCCGATGGCCCGATCACGCTTGGCGATTTTGGTCAACCACACCAAGATGGTGCTTGCGATCATGAAGGCCATTGCGTGTTGCTCGCGATTTGGAACGTTGCAGGCGAACACATGCGCCATCACTTGGCTGATTACACGCTGGCAAAAATTGCACAGGCCGCTCGCGGCACTGCACAGTGGCCTGAGCTACATCACTAAGGCTTATTCGCAGCGGTTCACTACCGCTTGCATATCCTCTGGAACAGGAGCCTCAAAGGTCATCACTTCCCCTGTGGTTGGATGAGCAAAGCTGAGTTTTGCGGCATGCAACATTGGGCGAGGCGAAGACAATGAACTTCTTGCGCCACCATATGTTGAGTCGCCGACAACTGGATGCCCGATTGAGTCGAGGTGCACACGAATCTGATGAGTGCGTCCGGTTTCCAATTGACATTCGACGAGCGAGCACGGTTGAGGTTGTTCAAACTTTTTCAGTACGTCGTAATGAGTGCGCGCGAACTTCCCGTCAATCACTACTGCCATTTTCGTTGGGTCCCGTTGATCGCGACCGATCGGTGCATCAATGAGTCCAGTTGCAACTTCAGGATGTCCCCACACCAGCGCTACATACACTCGAGTTACATCACGACGGGTAAGAGCATCAACCAGCGAATCGTAAGCAACTTGTGATCGAGCCACCACCATCAATCCACTCGTCCCGGCATCGAGTCGATGCACCACTCCTGGGCGTAGTTGATCTCCTACCGAGGCAACTTCTGGATACAGCGCCAAAATTCCATTCACCAAAGTCCCATTCGGATTACCAGCACCTGGGTGAACAACAATTCCAGGTGCTTTATTTACCACGATCACGTCGTCATCGGCATAAACCACATCTAACACAACTGATGCATCGCCTTGAGGCAACTCCTTTTCGGGAATCATCGAGGTATTGATCGTTACCTCTTGACCCTCTTTTACTTTCACTTTGCCGGCAACTCCAGCAACACCATCAAGCGTGACTCCGCCCAACTCAATGAGCGTTGCAGTGCTGGCACGACTGATGTCTGCAATGAGCGCGACAACGCGATCAAGTCGCTGTTCGTGAAGTGCCGCAGGGATGGTTTCAATAAGCACTATTCGGATCCTTCTGATGTTTCGGGCTTAGTCGTGATCATGTTGTAGGCCAACGCGATTGCGCCACATACAATTCCAATATCTGCCACATTGAATACTGGCCACCATCGAAGATCAATGAAATCGACGACAGCACCACTCATGAATCCGCCGCCCCTAAACACACGGTCAAGAACGTTTCCTGTTGCTCCCCCGATAATGCAGCCTGTCGCAACGAGTGAAAAAAGATTGTTCTGTTTACGCATGGTGAGCAACAAAACGCCAATCACCACGATTGCAAGCATGCCAATAAAGGGACCAACGTTTGTGCCCGTAGAAAATGCCATGCCTTCGTTATGAATTAATGCAAAGTGCAGAGTCCAGATGATGTGAATGTCACGCCCGTCAGACAATGCAGACACTGCCCAACCCTTGGTGAGTATGTCAAGAACGAGTACTGCTAGAGCGGCACCTGCACCAATCCAACTCGTGCGCACTCGCGCAAATGCTGTGGTCATCGACGACCGATGCCGCCAACCCGCTCCAACACCGATTCAGTTGTCCATGGAATGGCCTTCAAGCGCTCGCGCGGAATTGGCAATCCGCTATGCACGGAGTAGCCATATTCACCACTACCGATACGAGCAAGCGCCGCATCAATTTCTTCGACTTCCTGGCGAGCCTGTGCCGACAACATAAGGTCGCGTTCACGCTCCACCACCATGGTGTCGCCTTCGCCGCCCTCTTCGTCAAACTGCACATCGCCCATTTCGACGTCTTCAATCATGGCGTTCGCTTCATCTTCTAAACGCACTGCTTGCTTGGTAAGCAGAGCACGCTTTTCCAACAATGAATCACGCTGACCAGTCAAAAACTTCAGGTCGAATTCCTTAGTTGCCTGAATGCCATCAACGAACTCAGTCTTGACAATGACCGGACGAGGTGGTGGCTCTGGCTTCCGCTTTGCACGCAGTGCAGCTTCACGAGCAGCTTCCTTTTCTGCAATGGCTGCTAAACGTGCTGCTTCTTTTGCTTCGCGCTGCGCTTGCTTTTCTTTCTCCTCTGCTTCGCGCTGCGCTTGCTTTTCTGCTGCAAGCCTGGCTTTTTCTTTAGCCTTTTCTTTATCAGCAATAGCTTTCGCTTTTGCCTTCTCGGCGAGTTCTTTTTTCTTTGCTGCTGCGAGTCGCTTCTTTTCTATTTCGCGCTCGCGCATTTGCTTCTTGCGCAAAGCTTCAGCTGCCTTTTTTGCATCGGCTTTCTTCTTTGCTTCTGCCTTCCTTTGCGCTTCAATCTTTTTCTTCAGCGCAACCTTTTTGGCAAGTTCGGCCTTCTTCCGATCAGCAGCCTTCTTGGCCTCGATCTTCTTCTTGGCCGCCACCTTCTTGGCAAGTTCGGCCTTCTTCCGATCAGCAGCCTTCTTGGCCTCGATCTTCTTCGCTGCCACCTTCTTAGCGAGTTCAGCCTTCTTCTTGGCGGCAGCCTTCTTGGCGAGCTCCGCCTTTTTTCTCGCTGCCGCAGCTTTGTTACTCACAGGTTTTTTGGCAGCAGGCTTCTTCTTTGCTGCCGCAGCCTTGCTCTTTACAACCGGCTTTTTAGGAGCAGACTTTTTCTTGGCCGCTGGTTTCTTAGAAACGGGCTTCTTCTTGGTTGGTTTTGATGGCATAACTACCTCCCTGACTTGGCGCTTCACCGTAGTCGTTCCACGGCAACATAAATGGGAGTCCCATCCAGGTCCGTGGTTCGCGGCGCGTCCGCATTGTAGGACAAGCGCTCCGCAAGGGTTTCTGCACAGATGTAGTCGGCAAACGGCGCTACCTGCTGGGCTACATCTTCGGGCAAGCCGAGGATCAAATGAATTCGATCCGACACCCCAAGGTCGGCCTCGCGGCGTGTTTGCTGCACGATTCGCACGATGTCACGTGCAGTTCCTTCTGCCAGCAGTTCTGGAGTGAGCGCAATGTCAAGCAACACAACTCCCTTGCCATCTGGCAACGCCGAACTTGCGGTCGTATCTGCATCTCCAACCGCAGCCAACAACTTGAGCTGATATTCATGTGGCTGAAGCTCGTAACCGCCTGCAACCACTACTTCTCCCTGTTGTTTCCAGTCGCCCTTCTTCACGGCAACGATCACTTTCTGAGTATCGCTACCAAGTCGCGGCCCAAGTGCCGCTGGAACCACCTGCAACTCGTGTCGCGCAACTCCAGCAACATCTGCAGACAGTTTTACTTCGCGCACGTTCACCTCTTCAGTGATGATCGACACGAAAGGTTGTAACCCAAGTGCCAACGGCGAAGCAACGGTAAGGCTGGCAAGCGGAAGTCGAACGCGGCGAGAATGCGACTTCCGAAGCGACAAGGTTGTTGAACAGACATCGCGAACTTGGTCCATCACAATGACCAATTCATTGTCGACAGGAATGTCTGCAGCAACTGGCCACTCGGTGAGGTGCACGCTGCGATTACCCGTAAGCCCGATGTACACCTGTTCGGTAATCAATGGCAACAACGGTGCTGCAACACGCGTCAGCACATCGAGAACGGTATGCAATGTGTCAATCGCCTGTTGATCGCCAGACCAAAACCGATTGCGACTGCGGCGAATGTACCAATTTGTTAGTACATCAAGGAACGTGCGAACTTGCTGACACGCATTGAACAAGTCATACGCGTCCATGCTCACCGTGGTGTCATTCACCAAGTGGTGCAGTTTCGAAAATATATAAGTGTCCAACACGTTGTCGGACGAGAAGTCAACCTTGCCTGACTTGCCTTCAGCGTTCGCGTACAGCGACAAGAAATACCAGCTATTCCACAATGGCAACATCACTTGTCGCACCGTGTCGCGAATACCCTCTTCGGTTACTGCAAAGTCGGAACCACGCAAAATTGATGAAGAAAGCAAATACCAGCGCATCGCATCTGCGCCGTAGTTATCAAATACACCCATTGGGTCTGGGTAGTTGCGAAGGCTCTTTGACATCTTCTGACCATCAGCCCCGAGCACAATTCCATGACTTACACATGTTGAAAATGCCGGACGATCGAATAGCGCCGTAGCCAACACGTGCAAGGTGTAGAACCAGCCTCGCGTTTGACCAATGTATTCGACGATGAAATCACCTGGATTGTGCTGTTCGAACCATTCTTGATTTTCGAATGGGTAATGAACTTGTGCAAACGGCATTGACCCGCTTTCGAACCAGCAGTCCAACACCTCTGGCACGCGGCGCATCATGGACTTGCCCGATGGGTCATCCGGGTTTGGTCGCACCAAGTCGTCAACTACAGGACGATGCAATTCGGTTACCTTCACTCCGAAGTCGCGCTCGAGTTCTGCAACGCTTCCGTACACATCAATACGTGGAAACTCTGGATTGTCACTGCGCCACACCGGAATTGGCGAGCCCCAGAAGCGATTACGACTGATGTTCCAATCACGTGCGTTTTCTAGCCACTTTCCGAAACTTCCATCTTTGAGATGTTCTGGCACCCAACGGATTTCTTGATTTAATGCGACCATGCGGTCTTTCACCGCAGTCACATTGACGAACCATGAACTCAATGCCATGTAGATCAGCGGTTTACCTGTGCGCCAACAATGCGGGTACGAGTGATCGTAGGTTTCGTGACGCAGCACTACTCCACGCTCTTTGAGCGCGCGAATAATGAGTGGGTTTGCTTCGAACACCTGAAGACCCGCGTAGTCGGGAACTTCTTGCGTGAATTCGCCTCGGCTATTCACTGGCACTACGAGTTCAATACCGTTCTCTTTGCACACCTGATAGTCGTCTTCACCAAAACCCGGCGCCATGTGCACCACACCAGTTCCGTCTTCGGTGGTTACAAATGCGCCCCCAAACACACGGAACGCACCAGATCGCCCAGAGAAATACGGAAAGAGCGGCGTGTAACTCTGACCAACAAGATTAGATCCGCGAACAGTCCCCAACACTTCCGCCCCATCGAGTTCTTTCGCGTAGGCAGACAAACGCGCTTCAGCCAACACATACACCTTGTCGTTGTGCCGCACTCGCACGTAATCAACATCTGGAGCAACCGCCAATGCAAGGTTGCTCGGAAGCGTCCATGGTGTCGTCGTCCAGGCCAACAGATTGTCGCCAGACTCCAACACAAAGGCGACGGTGAGCGCTGGATCTTGCACCATTTTGTATGCGTCGTCCATGCGCGTTTCGGTATTGGAAAGCGGTGTTTCGAGAGCCCATGAATACGGCAACACGCGAAAGCCTTCGTAGATCAGTCCTTTGTCCCACAGCGCTTTAAACGCCCACATGACACTTTCCATATACGAAGTGTCGAGAGTTTTGTAGTCGTTGGCGAAGTCGACCCAACGGGCTTGACGCGTGACGTATCGCTCCCAATCGGCTGTGTATTGCAATACCGAAACCTTGCAGTATTCATTGAACTTGTCGATGCCATAGTCGGTAATTGCTTGCGTTCCTGAAATACCAAGTTGACGCTCTGCCTCAGCTTCTGCAGGCAAACCGTGACAGTCCCATCCGAAGCGACGCTCTACCCGTTTTCCGCGCATGGTCTGATAGCGAGGCACAGCGTCTTTAACGAAGCCAGTTAGCAGGTGCCCATAATGCGGAAGGCCGTTTGCAAACGGCGGCCCATCATAAAAAACAAATTCGTTAGACGCATCGCCGGTTGTGGCGTGTTGCTCAACCGATGCAGCAAAGGTGTTGTCCTGTTGCCAAAACTTCAGTGTTTCGGTTTCAATTGCCGGAAAGTTCGGCTGTGGATCAACTTGTGGATACGTCACGGTGCGTAAGTGTACGACTTCGTTACTCTCGGTTCATTGCTATCAGCAAATGACGCTTTGCAGAATTGAAAGTCCGATCACCACAACGATCGGCGACAAATCAAGCGGCCCCACGAGTGGAAGTGCACGCCGAACCGGCAGTAACACTGGATCGGTGATTTGGTAAATGATTCGCGAAATCTGCCCGAATGCGCCATTTGGGCTCGCAGGAAACCACGACAAAATCACGCGCGCATACACCATGAATATAAAAATCCCAAGTGCACCGCAGATGATGGACACGTTAGCCGCGTGGTGAACTTGCGCCGAATGGCTTAATGAGGAACACGCCTGGGGACACCTTTTCCATGGTGCCTTGCATTCCATAAATCAAACCGCTGGTGAAATCGAGCAAGCGTCGCGCTACTTCGCTATCAGCCGAACCGATGTTCAATAGCACCGAGTTGCC
>Ga0102923_1000368_pt1 | contig 12373 bp, 9 predicted proteins | sample Colrivmeta156902_FD_78206 | JGI IMG/M metagenome (GOLD analysis project Ga0102923, IMG submission 78206) | Estuarine microbial communities from the Columbia River estuary - metaG 1569-02 | ecosystem: Environmental > Aquatic > Marine > Intertidal zone > Estuary | place: USA: Columbia River Estuary...
AACTTTGGCTCCATTTTCTTACCTGCTTTCCAATCATCGGTATCGCCTGTACGTTTAAGTTTTTCTGCAAACTCAACAATAGGGTCAGGTCTACCAAACGAAATTGGAGATAGATAAGTTTTGTTATTAATGTTGTAGTGAAAGTAAAGTTCAATAAACGGGATGTCTTTGTTGAACTTGTAGGGAACTAATCTAATTTGATGTTTTCCCGGTGTTGGCTTCCAAAGTGAATCTGATTTTTTGGAAGTGTTTTGTAACGAATTAAATCGTTTCAAGGCTAATGAAATGTCCATTTTTCTTTTGTTTTAAAGTTAATAATTGTTTTTAAAGTTTAGGTGTATATCGATATTACCTATATCTAAATATAACCTTTTTATCTTTTGTTGTATCAAATGTACAACTATTTTTTTAATTTTCCAAATTATTTTGCCCATTTATTTCGAGTCACCAATTGAGAGATAACTGAATAAACTGCGAGGTCTTGATAGGTATCTTCGATTGATTCCCCCACTTCATCCGGCGCACCTAATACTACCAATTGTTTCAATCGTTGAATCTTATCATTCTTTCTGAACCATAGCCCACTTAATGATAATTTGATATCTTCCTTGGTTTGGAGTGCCGTTCCTACGGAAATATTTCCAGTTCCATAGTTTCTTTGCTTTTTGCAAAATGTAGTGTACATCTCATCTAAGATGTTTTTGAATTCTTCGCACGTTTGTGGATAGGTTTCTTCGCAATATTCGATTGCAGTTTGTTCTTTGATTTCCGACATGATTAATTTTTATTTGTTTCTATTTTATATTAGAACAAATATAATAAATTAATTCGGAATTTCCAAATTAAAAAGTATTATTATTTAAAATCAGATAGATTTAAACTTTTGAAAACTTTTGTAGGGATTTTTTTGTAGCCGTAGTTCGATGTGGTAATTATAGAATTTCTATAATCTTCCCAATCTAATTGATATGAATTATCCAATTGTCCACCTGTCTTAGATTTAATAACTTCATTTAAGGCGTTAATTGTATAGATGGTATTTGATTGCTTTTTTCTATGAACTAAAATAGTTTTCCATTGAGAATCGATTGGAGATGAACCTTTCTCCACATTAAATGTAATAAATAAATCATCCTCCTTTAATCTATTTTCTAATATAAAGATATTCGGATTTATTAAGACATAACTTTGTATTACAAATTGTAATGATATATCCAATTCTGCTCTATATGTAAACAAACATAAAAGTTGTGTATTCATTTTTGGGTTTTATTAAGCCTTTAATAAGTTTTTAGGAAGTGATGATTCAATGTGTGATGGATTTTGATTTGTAGGAGTTCCGGTAACACAACCTGTTGTTTCATCTTCTGTTGTACTAAATCCTGGATTGTGGTGAGGATTCATATAACAAGGTTTACTTACACCATCTGCGATATCATCAATAACTCTTACAGAAACACCATTTTTATCTTGGTAAACTTCTTCATTAAAGTTTGAATATCTGGTGTATTTTACATCTCTGTTATTAACAAATGCTGTCATTTGCTGCATTATGTGGTGCATTCTAACAGCTTCTTCAAAGTTTTTACGATTAGAGCCTTTACACCTCGCAACATCTTTCAATGCTTTACCCAATATAGCATCTCCTTTTTTAGTTCCAACTACATTTAATTGCTTAGCTTCCTCTTTAGTCATAATACCGGCTTTTATAGCCCAGTTCATAAAATCGTTTAATTCACTTTTAGTTTTAGTTATTGAACTATTTGGAATATTTAATTGCTCATTTTTATTTTTAGGATATACCAACCCGTATATAGATTGAATACCTAATAATCTTTTTTGAGTTTCTTTATTTTTATAATTTGTTTGTAAAATTTTATTATAGTTGGCAGACCCACCACCACCTTTATATTTAACACTCAATCCGCCAACGTATGTTACACTAACTTCATATAATTGTAAATTTTCAGCAATAGCTTGTTCAAGCGTTTGTCCCTTTTTTGGCTTTATACTAAATTCATCAGGTAATACAATAATATCTGCGGTTTGAAAATTTTCAGATGCTGGGAAATATACCTGCTTACCTTCTGCTAAAAATTGTAATCCTGCTTTCATTTCAGCGTAATCAGCTACGGCATCTTGAAAGTCTGTTGAATTAGCCATATTCATCAATAAACTATCTAATTCTTTTTTATATTCTTCTCTAGCTGTTGGATTAGTTTGTAAATCATATTTAGAATTGAATTCTTTCAATTTATTTAAAGAATCGAATATTTTTTTATTTTCTGGTTTTTCTAATAAATTACCTTTACCAAAAGTTTCAGCATATTTATTTAATTCCTGCTCAAACATTCTAACACTACCTTCTATAATGGTATTTATGGTTTTTCTTCTACCTTTTGGGGTTGCAACATCTCCAAAATTAGTCATAGGTATTTTTCCAGCAGGAGTAGATTTTGATGCTGCATCTGCTACATCATTTATTCGTTCATTATATGCTTCAGTTTGATATAATGTTTTTAGTGCCTGTTGAGCTGCTTTTTCAGGGCTCATACCAGCTTTAATATACGAATCTCTTAATGCTTTTTCGTTTGGTATAGCTTTATACGTTAACTCTATATCACCTATTTTTACCCCTTTTTTTGTTTTAGCTATATTAACAATGGTAGTTGGTTCATTAGGATTTATAGATTGAGCCACTTTAGTTGGAGTAAATACTTTTTTTCCAACTGCTCCCTCCGATGATTTTCCAACATTTAATTTATTTGCTAATGCGAAATCTTTAACAGTATCAGCCATTGGTACATTCTTTTCAGCAATCATTATACTATCATATCCTTGCTGTGGATGTCTACCTACGAATTTTTTAGCAAAATATATTTTAGTAGTACCACTCTCCATATTCGTAACAAGTTTACCAACCTTATTGAAATTTTGAGCCTCTTCTGCTGATAATTTTTCTCCTTTAAATATTTTATCTAAAATCTTTTGTGCGGCTTTTCCATTAACTTTAACGGGCTTACCACCTGCTCCTGGTTCACTTAGTAAGTTTATATTTCCAGAAGAATCTATTAAATTAGCTAATACTTTTTGAGAAGCCACTCTCTTATCATCGATAAACTTTTCTCTTGCGGCATCATTACTCTTTTTTGCTGTTGAAAATAATGCATCTTTAAAAGAGCCTTTATCATCTTTCTTATCCGATTTATCTAATCGTTTTTCGGCATCAGTTACCTTAACATTAGAAGGGGTTGTAGATTTTGGGTCATCCTTTTTATTAGGCCACAAATTTGGCTCTTCAGGCGTCTCATCATCTACTATATCAAAATCATCTTCGGAATAACCATTTGTACCTATAAGTGCAAGTGCTTTTGTATAAGCAGATTGAGCGCCAGGTGATTTATTATCCTTATACGCTAGAGCAGTTGATACTTTAATATCTCGTTTAGTATCAGAATTTCTAACTGTTTTATTGAGAACATCTTTTTTTGATATTTGAGCCGGTGTTTTAGCTTTTTCTCTCAAACTATTAATTGCTTGAGAATTGTACACACGATTTTCTTCTAAGATGATAACCAATTCATCTAAGTGTTCTTCGTTAGTTAAATCAACTATTCCGGTTGAAGTTCTGTAACTTAATTCCAATAATATTTCTTCGAAATTTGGAGTCATTTATTTTGTATATTTTTTCAGCATTGATGTTAGTTTTGATGATTCGTTTTTATCACCATCATCCATTTGAAGTTCTTTCTTATGTTTCTTAGCAATAGCTGTCATATATTTTACAGCATCATCGCCTGATTTGAAAGATTTATCGTACTTACCTGCTAACTTAGCTGGGTCATTACCATATGTAGATTCTAAACTTACTCTAAATTCATCAGGTTTACCATAATCATCGTTGCCACCAATATACAATGTGTAAGTTGGTTCAATACCCGTTTGCTTTCCATGATACATAATAGCATCTGTATTATCATCAGTGTCAACGTATCCATCTAATCCCGATTCCGCGTTTACTACATCTGCTATCGAACTTGCATGATTATAATCTAATTGAGATGCTTTCTTTGGAAGATTAGCTTTAGGAGCTGCGTTCTTTTGTAAATCATCATATGCTTTTGTTCCCATAACAGCTTCACCATCTGGGTCAAATTGTGATACATAAGCAAATGCTTTTTGATAAGCTGGAGAATCATCTTCTCTATCGTATGCATCTCCAACCGTAGTTGTTTTGCCTGTTTTTGGGTCTTTGAATGTTGCACCAAATACGTCATCATGTTTCCAACTATCTGCGGATGGGTCAGCTTTACCTTTAATATCAGATACATCAATTGAATCCAAATTATCCATCCAATTTGTATTTACTTTATCAGATTTAGAAGATGCACCACCCGTTTTAGCGAATACTGAGCCTCCACCTTTACCAAATACCGAAGAACCCTTAGTAGGTTCAGAATCTTTAGCAGCTTTACCTGCGGTGGTAGTTTTACCTGCGATTGTTACTTTGGTAGCGGGTCTTAATTCGTGCTGTTTAATATATGCATCGAATTGGTCTTGATTTTTAAAGTCTATTTCTTTTAATGGGATTAGATTTACTAATTTCATAATTTGTATTAATTTCTATTATATAAGTATCGGATATAAATATAAAGTTTTATTGTATTACAACCAAATTGTCATAATTCGTTCCTTCATATGTTTTAACGGGAAACCCACCTCTTTCCAAAGTGGGTGTTAACTCTCCTAAAAGGCTATCTCTATCCTGCGGATGTACATCAATTAAGAACGCATCGTAGGTATATAGTATCATTTTTGACCTTCTCCCATCACACCACTTCAGTACATCATCAATCTTAGTATAATTGATTTCAGTTTCCAATGCCTGAAGAAGATAGTTAAATACCTTTTGTTCGTTTGGTGCTTCGATTCGTTCGAATGGAATTTCCCTCTTATATAGAGGTGTCGTTAATTTTCCCGAAATTACGAACTTTTGGTAAACCGATTGAACATATTCATCCACCTTTTGAAAAAACGGAATGGTTTTCGCAAACTCATCCAACCCACCATAAAGGTATCGGAATGAAAGGGCTTTGGATTCTTCGGTCGTAACCCCATAATATTTTGCTAAATGTTCGTGCGCCGTTTCTCCCTCCGGAAATACATACCCAACCATCTTACCAATGATACGGATGTGATAGGATTCATAATCGAATTGAATCAAAGTACCCCCCTTAAAACGGCTCACTATATTACTTCTACACCCATCGGATTTGTTCATAGCAGCCCAATTCACATTGAGATGTCTATTAGATGGTCTGCCCGTTATCGTATATGGATTGTATTTTGTGTACGCAAACCCATTGGGCAGATATTCTTTGTTGAAATGAAATCTATCAATAAATTTTTCCTCTTCGACCTTTACCCCAGCCCCCTCCAGCCTCCCTAATATTTTAATGGAATCTGAATATTTTCTATACCAAGGTTTAATTTCTGAAATTAAAGGAATCGTTTTTAAGAGCTCGTACCATCTCATCATAGGTACACAATCATTTAGATATTTAAAGTCGCTTCTGTACCCCTTATAAACCCCGTCAGCGAACTCATTGAATATGAACGACTTACCATACTCTTCAAAATAAACCCACTCATAATCGAGCCCTTTACTACCTATATATCGATTCCCATAAACCAATGTGTTTTCATTCACAAACAAACTTAATGTTGCTTGTCTACATTGTCCGGCATCGATGTGATTGAAATTTATAATGTAATCGGAATCCTTTGTTCTAAGGTACGCAAACGATATTGAGGTATCATATTCATGTGCCTTTGGAGAACTCCATACGGGCACCATCAAATCTATCTTTGGATTGGATTTGTAGAACTCTACTAGGGCGTTATTTGTTTCGATTAAATTCATACCCTACAAATATACAAATTATTTATTTAATTTCCAAATGATTTATTTATAAAATTGCTTTGTGTTTGGTAAATATAAGGAAATATTTTTGATTTTCAAAGAAATTATAGATAAAGATGATTTATTTGATGCAATCACTCCTTTATCCATCAGTTTACCATTGGTATCATATACAACATCTAATGGGCCAGTAATTCTCCATCTCATAGTTGCTGATATCCAATATGGATTTTCAAAATAATTTTCATACTCTGTTGCCGAAATCTCATAAACAAATCCGCTATCATCATTTGCTCTTTGTGTAAAATATCTAACTATGTAAGCAGATGCATATTCATCATTCGATGGTATAGGTACAATCGTTTTTGGTGGCGTTAATGAAAATATTTCTTTATCTCTTATTAAATCGTTGTACATAATATTAGTTTGTAGTTGGTGTAACGGGTGTAACGGCTTCAATATTAACTCTATATCCAGCCTCTATCGTAGTTTTCCATCCACTATCATCTATACCTTGCTTTACATTTGTAATTTGAAATATACCATTTTGATTATATATTTCGGGTATACCATCTATTTGAAAATATTCACCACAACTTAACCCAGCCATCCCATCTATTGCTAGGCTTATATCCAAATAAGTTAAGGCAGAGCCTGCCTCATCATTTGTTCCAATTTTACTCTTAATAACTCCTGCATCTAAAAATATATAAGTTTTTATAGTATCTTTACCACTTTTTTTAATTTTAAATTTTACTGATTTTTGTTTTACAACTTCTTCTATATTTTGTACTTCTTTAGCGGCAGTATTGGTTGGTTTTGCCTGTTCTGTTCCAAATGTTTCGGTTTTTATTCTAGTATTTTCCGAAGATTGAATTACAATTTTTTTCTCAACCTCATTTATAGAAAACCAACCATCCGAATTCTTAGCATATGATAAATCAAATAATGAATAATCTTCCGTTTGCAATTGTGCATTAGAGCCAGTTATTGCAAGTCCCTTACCAGCCATTATATTATTCAAAGTTAATTGCGATTGGTATAATGCTTGTGATTGTGCCAATTCGCTCAATTCCATTGAAAAATTAAATTCTTTAATAGTGCCACTAATTGGTCCTATTTTAAATCTATATGGTTTTTCACTTTCTGTTATCGATGTTGGTTTTTGAAATAATTTATAATCCATTATTTGGAGTATCTTACTACCAACATCTCCACCATCGGATATTGACATTATTTCTAATTTACATAATCCATATGTATTTTCATTTACAATCCCCAATACTCCATTTATAAAATCCGCTTGTGTAAATGATTGGTTATATATATTCAGTATTGCATTATAGTTAAAAAACATATTTAATAAGTTTCCATACACCTTTTTATCATCTAAAGGTTCTATTTCTCCTTTTAAATTATACATTTTTGAAGTCTTTTCTGGTAAATTAAATGATTTACCATTTATCGAACATTCTTCTGGTGGTTTATTTTCATCTATTATTAATACATTCTTCTTATCTGGATCACTTGAGAATGCGAATTTAGGTAATTTATTTGGTATTATAATATCTTCCGAAGATGATATCATATACTTATTCGAATTCATTGGTATCAATCGCTTTGTTTTTGCCTCATCTTCAAAACAATTTATTGTTATTGTATTAGGTTTTGTTTTAAAAATTTGAGAATTTTGAAGTAATTCTAATATTAATTCAAATGAGATGTATGGTTCATATGATGCAACTTTATCTTTTTCTTTTGCATTCAACATATCCCAATTGAAGAATTCGGTTTTCCATTTAGCTTCGGGTAAGTCTATTATAGCAGGTAAATTGAAATCTGCTGATAATTTTCTTAACCAAGTAGCATATGGTAATTCAACAACTACTCCTTTTTTAGCTACAGCCGTTTGTTCATTTGATTGCTTCATTGGCATCCAAAGTTGTAATTCATTTCCAGCTGATATTTCTAAATCAATATCATATGTACCATCTTCAACGGGAGAATAAGTATATCCGGTTACTTTTCCAGCCATATAATCATAATTACCATCAGTTGTTACTAAAGTATCTAAATAAGTAGTTTTAGCAACTTTTGCATCATCAAATAATTCAACAAATGCTTTTACATAATTTTCATGGTTCTTTTTTGCGAATAAAACAGAGTCTATTGTTGTTTTCCCAATAATATCGGTGTTCCATCCATATTCTAAGATTACATTCATAGATGCTCTAAGAAAGAAAAGGTCAAACATTTCTAATTGCTTCAAAGAAAAGCATTTAATTTTTACGTGAGCACTTTTTAGTGTGTTATTTCCACCATCGGTATCAATTTCAACCGATTGTATTATTGGTGTTGATATTTTTCTATCCGATTCTCCTTCAATTTTAATAGCTTTTCCTTCCAAATCATACCCTAATATAGTATTAGAAGTTTGATACATTTTTGTAAATTCACTTTGATTTGAAATTACGCATCCTAAATATGCGCCAGGGTAGCTACCACTCTTTATCGTTTCATTAATATTAGTACGATTATTGGTTACAACGGCTCCAGAAGATAGTATTGCAAAAGGAGATAATCTATGGTTTTCATAAGAAAACTTTTCTCTGTTTGTTAATTTAGTCTTTATCCAAGGTTTTAATGGAGCTATAAATGGAAATCCCATAACTTATTTATTTATTTTTTCTAAATCATTTAAAATTTTAGATACATTTGAAGGAATTCTAAGTTGTAATCCTTCAGTTACATAGAAGGATGCATCATTGATGTTATTTGCTACAGCTATAATCCACCATAGACTTGTATCGCCATAGTATTTATTAGCTAATAAATCTAATCTATCAGTTACTTCTGATATAACATACAAATCATCATCATTTGCTTTTATTTTTGGGTATATAACACTTTCAAAATATTGCTTTTTACTATTGGAATCGGTTTTAATTTGCGAATATGTATATCTGTTTGCCATTATTTATTTATTTTTTAGGAGAAAATAATTCTTTTATTGCTTTTGCTATTCGTGCATCTTCTCTACCTTTTGCTCCCAATTGACCATTAAAGTCATATTTATATGTTTTAGTATCTCCAGAGCCAGATTCTATTTTATGGTCTTCAATTATTTTTACACCTATTGCTACATCAATTACTGATGGGTATATAAATTGAGATTTATCCTCACCATATGGGTCAAAATTTGCCCAAGTTGTATTATCATCTATTTCAAATCCTAAACTTTCTATATATCCCGGTATTTCTTTGTACAATGAACCAATTGTAATTCTAACTAAATTTGGTGCCATAGCATATGCTGAATTAACTTTTGCTGAATTAGCTTCGCCAAACGCAATAGCCTTCACATCCGTATCAGGAAAAGCTAACAATTTTAAATAATTCATTTTTACAATCATAGCATCTCTTTCTTTAAGAGTAGTATAGTATAATTTTAAGTTAAATCGTAAACTTCTTTCTACACCACTATATCTGTATATATTAAATGGTGAACCTAAATATTTGAAAGAGTTCCACGTTGGAGTTACATCTTCACCTATACCACTAATTGCACCTATAAATGGAACTTTTAATGATTTTTTACCTTCAGCTGGTATTGTTTCAAACGTAACTATTACATGGTTCGCATATTCTTGCTTAGCCATTTCCGTATTTGTAATTGATATGGCTTCTAATAATTTCTTCTGCCCTTCATCCCAAGCAGTTCCGTTACCAGTTGAATTTCTTTCTATTAATTTTCCATCTTTATTTTTATAATATTTTGAAAAGAATTTATCTTGTCTCAAAATATTTGTACCATCTACTTTTTCACTTTTAGGTCCATATTTAGTTCCCCAAGTTTCATCATTTGAAACTTTTAAACCATCTGCGTATTTTTTTAAACCACCCTTTGTAATTGTTTTAATTACCAAATTTGTAGCCAATCCTTTAAGCGAAGAACCACCCTGTTTAAGTGCTGCAATAAACGATGCTGGAGCTGGCGATTGCTTTATGTAATATGATGTATCAGCATCAACAGCGTTTCTTAATCCACTTTGAGTTTTGAATAATGATATTGGCTTTGATAAAAAAGAGTTTCCTCTAAATATAGTATCCGTTGGTCTATTTGCAGAACCACCCAATGCTCCACCTATTTGATTACCAATTAAATCACCTAACGCATTTGGTGAAGAAGTAAGTAATGCGGCAGCTCGTGGTGGATTGATGAATCCCCTACTCTCTATTCTGATATTTTCAGATTTGCCGTAAAGCTCTTTCTTTTGTGATTTAAAAAGGTCTAAAAGTGTTGCCATTTATAATTACTATTTATTATAAATATCTCTATTGTAAATTTATACGAATTATTAAGCTCTACTTAATCCGTAGTTTTTGCGAGAATTGGATAGTAGTGTACTATTAACTCTCTTACCATCCATTACAATTGGTCTATCGCCGGCTGTATTGTAAACTAATTCTTCTAATAATATGGAATTAGCTGCTAAGAGGGCTACCATTTCATTTTGTAGATTTCCACCAAACTTCATTTCTTTGGCTGCATCCTCTTGTAATTTTTTAATATTTTCATTTACCTTTGTATTTGCAGCACTAGCTGCTACAACAGGTTTATTTGCCACCTCTACTGCTTTTTGTTGTGTTTCGGCAGTTATTGATGCTTGTGGTTTTGCTTCTGCGGCTGGCTCCGATTTACGTTCTTCCATTTTACTTAATCCCAACGACTCCCCAATCCACGAATCTGCTAATCCATTCCATAATTTAGCAAATCCATTATATAACATATCAAATATACTTTTGAATGGCGCAATAATAGTATCTATGAAATCCATAAATCCACTGGATAACGTTTCCCAAGCTCCGGCAAAATCTCCGCTTAAAAATTGACCAAGTGCACCAATTATATCTGCTAAAAATCCAAATGCTCCTAATATAATTTCAAACGGCGCCATTAAAGTAGTTCCGAGCATTTCAGCTAATCCTGAAAATATACTACCCAATCCTTCTTCAAATCCAAGACTCACTAAAAATCCATTAACTGCATCATATACTGCTGTAAATTTTTCTCCAAGCCAAGTAAACGCTTGAGATATTTTATCAATCACAGGTTTAAACTTATCTCCGATTGCCATAAATTTACTACTAACGCTATCCCAAAGACCACCAAATCTAGCAGCTACGCCAGGAGCGTTATCATTTACCCAACCACCCAATGTATCTCCTAAAAATCCTCCAACCAAAGTTCCGATTGGTCCTCCAAATGCAGTACCAATTGCGGCTCCTGCAACTGCTAATCCACCTTGTAATGCTCCTGCTCCAACTGCTTCTCCCGTAGTACCACCTTTTTCTTTTTTGTCCATAAATCCAGTTATACCCCCAAAGATTCCAGCCAATGCACTTCCTCCACCTTTAGTTAAGAACTTACCAGCTTTTCCTAATAATCCGCCGCCAGCTCCACCTGGTGGTGGAACTCCTGGAGGAACTACTGGAGGAACGCCTGGAACAGGTGCTGCTCCACCTTTAAATAATTTTCCTATTCCTTTAGTTATTTGTGGTAAAAAGTTTCCAATCAATCCTCCGGCTGATGCAGCTAATGCTCCACCCATATTTTCTGTAAAACCTCTTTCTACTCCCAACTTCTGCATTGCGGCAGTATAATCTAAATATGCTTTAGAATTTAGCCATTGGTTTTCTTTCATTGTATCCAACGCAGCTTGTGCAACTGCTTTTTGACCTGCTATCATTGCTTGTTGGGTATTCAATGCGGATGCTGCACTTTGTTTTAATGTTAAAAACGCATCATTTGATGCTTTGGCACTTTTTTCTTCCAATGCACCCACTTTTCCAGCTCCTTCTTGATAACCAGGTGTTCCTATTTTTTTCAATGAATTTAAATCCATTCCACCTGTTGCCTGCTGTAAAGCTTGCTGTTGGAACATATTCATTTTTGATGGGTCTAATCCTTGTGCTTGTAATGATTTCATAGCACCTTCGGTATCACCACTAGCGAACTTAGCTCTAACTTCTGATAAATTTACATTCTTACCAAGCATTGCTGATAAACTCATTTCCGATTTGATACTATCTTTATAGTTCAATACCATATTTTGTCCGGCTTTTGCTACATCGGCAAAACTAACTCCCAATGATTTTGCATAAACTACTTGTCTAGCCAATGCTTTACCACTTTGAATTTGATAATCTAATGCCATTTCGGAGGCAGATGCAACTTCATTCATTACATCACCAATATTTAAGCCGGCTTGTTCAGCCATTGCTCTAGTACCTTCTGCCATATTTAGTGCAGTATCAGCCGAAACCCCATCTAATAATTTAAATGCTTGTTGTATATTTGCAACATTATCTACGGATACACCACTTCTTTCAGCAAATATAGCCATATCTGCTGCTAATTTTGTAGAACCACTACCTGCTTTCGATGCA
>Ga0102923_1000372_pt1 | contig 12335 bp, 10 predicted proteins | sample Colrivmeta156902_FD_78206 | JGI IMG/M metagenome (GOLD analysis project Ga0102923, IMG submission 78206) | Estuarine microbial communities from the Columbia River estuary - metaG 1569-02 | ecosystem: Environmental > Aquatic > Marine > Intertidal zone > Estuary | place: USA: Columbia River...
AGCTAAAAGTTAAACCGATTTTCTCATTGGCTTGCACCTGACCTGCGCCCTCTAAATAATATTCCACCGGGTCTTCGGCTGTGAGTATATTAATATCAGGGCGATTGATGTATTGAAGCGCGCCGTAAAGAGTGGTTGTTTTCCCAGATCCGGTAGGCCCTGTAACCAAAACCATTCCCTGAGGCGCTGTGATTGCATCAATCACCTTGGTATAGTCATCTGGATCAAATCCAATCTTGTCTAAAGATAATGCAGGATCGCCTGCAAGAATACGCATGACAATGCGTTCACCATTTTTGGTCGGCATCACATTAAAACGAAAATCAACTTCATTGCCATCATTGTCTGTGATCGTGATAGCACCATCTTGTGGCAAACGTTTTTCAGAGATATCACAATCCGCTAAAATTTTAAAACGGGTGGTCACTGCTGCATAGTATTTAAAGAGGTATGCGGTATACATATCCTGCAATTCCATCGCACCATCTTTACGCATTCTAACGTTGGCAAAATCCCTAAAGCTCTCAATATGAATATCAGACACTTTCGTTTGTACCGCATGAATGAGTATCTGCTGACAAAAATCCATGACTAAATCCGGGTCATTGATGTTCCATTTTTCTTTAAGGGTCTTAATGATGGCTGCTTTCTTGGCTGCTGCAGGCTTAATTACTTCTTTCTTTTCTTCTTTCTTTTCTGCCTTTAGCACAGTATCCAGCGCTTTCACTTCTTCTTGACTTTGCTCTTTTGGCGCGAGGATATGATCCAGCGCTTTCTTCACTTCTGGATCTTCCTCGGCAGGGGCAGCCTGAGGATCAGAAAGAATAGGTATAATTTTCTTACTAGGAATGGGAACTGAAGAGAAGTCAAATGTACCCGCTACGATGTCAACGCCGCCTCTCAATTTATTTTGTGCTTGGATCACTTTATTTAAAGATAGAAGTTTCTCGAAATGGCTTAATGAAGTCAGTTCAAATAAAATATCCACTTTCGCGTGGGTCTTTAATTCATCTTTGAGCGAGATCGATTTTGGATCAATGATCAGCACTTTTAAGAAGCCATCGTCAAAAGCATAGGCGAGTATGCCTTGCTCGACTGAAAATATAATGGGAAGCAAAATAATAGCATCCGCATCAATATCCTCCTCCTCAGGAAAGGCTCGCGTGAGACTTACGGTCCTCGCAAATAAAGTCACAAGCTGCGCCTCATCCACTAAGCGATCTTTAATCAGTGAATTCAGTTTTTCTGGCCAGTCAAGTTTTTGGTAACGATCATTGTTAAATAAAACGGGGTTAATCTTTCCCGCATTGACCATGGCATTTAAAAATCGCTCACTAGTTTGTTGAGTGTAGTTAGGCATATTTAATTTGTTTTAGACGGGGAAGCAGCAGGTAGTGCTGGTGCAGGTCCCCCAGCCGGTATATTTTGCAGATTCACAGGAATGGTCACCGCGGGGATTAACAAAGATTCATCGAACTTACTCGCTACATAAATACCGTATTGATTAATATTGACAATAAAAAAATCAGAGGTGCCCAAATTCTCACCCTCGTAAACCGTCAACACAGTGCTTAATAAATCTTTTTGATTAAAGGCTAGGGGAGAATCTTTTAATGCCATCAACCCTGCTTGCGACAAGCCTATAGTGGCAGAACTTGCAATGTCTTTGATCCTCTCTTCCTTATGGACTAGACGCTTATTGATTAAAGCACAATCAAGAGGGTACTGACTGATCTGATTCCGCAAAAAAAAACAACTTGCTCGAGCAAATTCTAAATTATTAAAAGGGCCATATTCGAGTTCATAGGCCAATTTCTTTTCAGGGGATCTTTTTTTATTATTATTTTCGCGATCCGCAAATCCAAAAGTACTGTCCTTACTGCCTCTTATAATAACGCGGTGATTAAGATTATTAATAAATGTGGCAATAAAATCTCTACCGGCTTGCTGTGCTAACTTTTTTTCGGGGAAGGTGCCTAGAGAAACATAAAAGGCATTATTAGAGGAAACGTCAACTTTTTCTGGCCAAGAAATTTCAATCACATCCTTAAGTGCACTTTGTTCATTTTGATAAATGCCGAGTATTCTATAATATCTAAAATCAGCCAATGCCCTTACATCGTCTAATCGTCCATTAAGGGATTTCTCTCGGTCGAGGTTTGTTGAATATTGCGGAGGTTTTATTACGCCCCTTGCAAAAGGATCCTGAATCGTGTTGCCTGTGGTTTTTTCTGCAGCAAGCAGAGGGGAAGTAAAAAAAGTAAAGTTAAATAACAGACCAAAAATAAAATATATATTGATTAGACGTAGCATACAAAAATTCTACCATAGTCGAGCTGAAAAAATTAATTTTGTAGAGGTACTTTACTCAGCTTTTTTTACTCTGTGAGGTATTTCTAACATGACCCTAAACTCTATATTTTGTTTATCTTGTTTTGCAAGAATTTCCTCATAAGGAATGTTGATGGAGGGTATTACTCTCGTGAGAGTATTTCTGACCCTTAAATAATTTAAATAGTTACCTTTCAGCATAAAATCATAAGTGATGAAGCTTATATTTCTGGGGGGACTAGGTGGCAGAGGTGGCACGGGCAAAATTTTGTTTCTAATTGCGACTGGGGCTGGGGCTCCTGGAGCTGGGGCTCCTGGGGCTGTGGCTGCTGCTACATTTAAAGAAATCTCATCGGCTTGAGGTAAAGAATATTGAGGCGGGTCTTTATCTAAATCTTTCATATATTGCTCCCCATACAATATGTTTTCCTTAACAATGACAATGTTACTTAATTCAAAAAGTCTTGTGATGTCATCGCTATAATTTTGAACGGCTATGAGATCTGGAAAACGCTTAATCTCGCTATCTAATTTTAACTTGAGAGCTACATTCTCTTTCCTTATCGGAATCACTTGCTGTTTTGCGATTTCGATCTCTTTCTTCATTGCTTCGACTTTAGCTTGGTAGTCTAATGAAGTTTTTTGTGCGGCAATACTTTGATTAATCCCTATGATTGACTTGACGAAAAAAAATACAGACACGCTAAGAATTAATAATAATTCGATAAACCAAAGATAAATCTTATTGTTGCTCGTTAAGCTTCTATATAAAGTGGATCTAAATTGAGTGGGTTTAAAAAAAATAAATTGATGTTTTTTTATACTTATATTTTTTTTCTTATTTTCTGAATGGGAGGACTCTTTAATTTTTATCCCGTGATCGACAGGATCATCCGCTGGAAATCCTAAGGAGTGAGCTATCAACTCGGTCTTTTCTTTTAGATTTTTTACGCTCTCGCTTTGATTAATCTCTTCGAGTAATTCTGACGCACGCTTAGATAGCACCTGACTCGAATCTTTTAAAGCTTGCATGCTCTTACTTTGATTAATCTCTTCGAGTAATTCTGACGCACGCTTAGATAGCGTTTTTTTTCTTTTTAAAAAAGATTTAATCCCCATAATTTAGGATGGCTTAGCTTGAGTGTTCGGAGAAATGGTATTACCCTTGATTTCAAAATACTGTAAATTACTATCTTTACGCTTGAATACTTTAAAAATTAAATCTTTGAAATTAGGATTGGCCGAAAAATGTTCATAAAAACGATTGACCTCTGAGAATGATTTTCCATTGCCTAACAAGATAAAGGAATTTCTTCTTACGACAACACGCTCTAACTCTAAATCAGTTGGCAAATCAGCATTGAAAAATTTAAAAAGCTTTTCATTGTAATTGCCTTTATCTAGATTTTGAAGCTTGGCGAGGTCTGTCATGATTTGTGCTTTAGTAGAGTTCTCTGCTCCAAGCAGATTTTTTTCTTGTTCAAGATCTTTAGACATATTTGTGAATTCATTCAGTGCATTCAGCATCATGTCATTTTTTTTATTCAAACTTGCGTAACCTAAAGTTAAACAACTTAGCACTAAAAAAGTAAGCATTAATTTTTTACCAATTTGATAGTGATTATAAAAAGTAAAATTGTTCACAATAAAACGGTACTTAGGATGTAAATTAAATAATGGTGTTTCAATCACCATATTTTTATAAGATGGCGAAGAGAAATATTGCATATGATAGCAACCTAAATTAGGCAACATAAATGAACCATAATTTTTATATTCACTAAGATTTTTTTCACCCATTACCTCATCAGCTTCAATGACATCTGGGTTATGAAGCATTTCAAAAGTAAACTGGCTACTAAGTGAGCGAAAGTTAGCGAGCCTAAAGTTTTTACGAAATAATTCAAACAAGATATTTTCTTTGGCGTGATCGGAAATAAAAAAAACAGTTTCCACCTTCGATAATTTGAGTTCATCTTTTAGAAAAGCGAAGGCTTGTTTCAAGCTTGCCGTGAGGCGATTAGTAACCTCAGACCAAAACAAGTTATCAGTATCATCATCTAAAGCCGAGGCGCTATTTATGGCTTCAGAATCTTTCGCCTCAGGTAACTCATCAAATAATATTTCATCCATATCGCTGATATTAACCTTGGCGATATAAAACACATCACTATTCACGTAAATAAGTCTACTGTCACCTTGCGTTAGAAAAAAAATACAAAAGGGGCGCTCTCTTTCGATCCGAGTTAACCGTGATTCAACAATCCTAATAATCGACTGATCTTCTGGTATGAATCCGATAGGATATAAATTGCCTCCTAGAATCATTGCCGTATATTCTTTAATGATCTTTGACGAGCACGCTGTATAGAGCATGGTTGAAGAGCCATCATTGTCATTGAGTGCTAAAAAATTTGCTCTGATTTGAGCGTCCTTAGTATCGACTAAACCCTCGTCATACTCTTTCCAAAATTCATACGCCTGTTTTTGCATCGCAGCATATTCTTTTTTATCAGCAGCAGTATTAAGATTAAGTGGAATACTTATTACTTTTAGGGGGCTAATTCTATTCGCGATAACCGTCGTCACTTGATGACCTTCAAGTTTATATTGCTTTGAAAGTCTTTGTAAATTGTCGCTTAGTATCTCTAAGTCAGCATTAATATTAAAAGGATCAATTTTTTTTGGCAGCCTCCAACGAATTACTGTGCTCTTTGTCTGGAACTGCTCAAAATACAAACTCGTAGTTAAAATAAATTCTTCTGGCAATACTTTCAGAACAAGTTTTTTTTCCGCTGTAAGCTTTCTTTGTTTTTTTTCATGCGCCATGTTTATTATCAAGCGATTTAATAAGGGCATCAGTTCTTGTGAGATAAACTTCTTCTGTAATATATTTTTTCTCATAAAGTTCTTTAAGTGCCAAAAGCGTCTCTTCAACTTCTTCAAGAGCCTTAGCATCTAGATGACTGCTTTCTAGATTAAGGTCAATGTCACCCACTAACTTTTTAAAAGTATCCGTTATCTCGGTCTCGGTGAGTGTCTTTGGAACCTCTAATGTATTTTTCTTAATTTTTTTTCTTTTTACAGCAAAAAGAATAAAAAGTAGTACAACTAAAAGCGCGCCTAATGCCGCAAATTTATTTGCTAATAGAAAGAGAAATAAAGTTTGCATCATTATTTAATCGCCTTATCAAAGGTCCTTGCTATATTTCTTGTCGTAATGACCGTTGGATTGATAATCACAAGAAGCTCGGTGCTAGTTTTCGTGAAAGCTTGTTTACCACCCAGCAAAGCTATCAGCGGACCAAATATAGGCTGTAACCCCGCTTTAGCCAAGAAGGGTAATGCATCGCTAGACGCCGACTCGGTTTCAATTTTTAAGCCCGCTAAAACGACCACCTTGCCTGGCTCTATAAGAAGTGAAGTTTTGATCGAATTAGTAGATGTAGGTGCAGTAGCTAAATCTGAATCTCTCGTTGTTTGGTTAAAGTCAAAGGCTAAATCAATATTATCATTGTGTTTATTAATTTTAGGACTTAAGTTGACAACCAAGGGTGATGATATGGGTCTTATCGTGGTAGCGATGGTTGAAATACCATTCGAGACAGTGGTCGTTGAATCCGTTGTTTGCACAGTTCTCTGTTTATTTACCACTCCCGTTCCACCATCTTTCACGATAATCGAAGGCTTGGAAATTGTCTTACCTAAACTATTTGTTTCAAGCATATTAATCAGTGCCACAATATCATTCTTGGCCCCCAAAGCGGTCGCAATAGATAATCCTCCAGTGATTGATGCGGACTGTACACCACGTAAAATTGTTGTAGCGGGCGATCCAGCAGTGCCACCGGTACCTGCAGCTCCATTCGTGGTTCTCCTTCCAATGCCTTCAAGGCTACTGGCCCATCCTGAATTCACCTCCAAGATATAAACTTCAAGCAGCGCTTGCTTGACGGCGCTGTCTTGTTCGTCAATTAATTTTTCAACTAACTTGATATCGTTTATTGAGCCTGACGCAATAATGCCGGTAGCATCAGTATCAAGTGTGAGCTTTACGCACGTAGCACTTTCTGTAACCGCAGGAGCAGGGGTTGCAGGAGCAGGGGTTGCGGCGGCGGCAGGGGTTGTGGCAGCAGCAGGAGTTGCGGCAGCAGGGGTTGCGGGAGCGGTAGCAAGGGTCGTTAAAGTGACGGCAGGTTTAGCTTCAATGACAGCACAATTGCCTTTACTAAATATAGAGTAGCCAGTAATAATTTTTTTTAGGTCTTCCGGACTTTGGTTATAGACACTAAATTTTTCGATAATCAGTTCTTCGCCTTCTTTGATGGTAGGTTTATAGACTGCATTAGCTATTTTAAAATTTTCTGTATCATCTTTGCTGGTTGTTGACTCTTTAATAAGAACTTTTCGCACGTCACTGAGGGCTTTATTTCTTTCTTTTTCAATCATACTTATTTGTATTTGATTAATGAGCCCCTCTAAAAATAAAGTCACACTTTGCGTTTTAAGTTCAGCGCTTACATCAAGTTGCTGATCTGAAATATTTGATTGCGCGCCATCATTTGGAAAAATTTCTAAATATTTTTGGTTGAGTATAATTAAGTCCTTCTTGACATCCAAAGCGGAATTGACGCTATCAAAATTCATGAGCATAAGCGTATTGTTAGCTATCGAATAAATTTCAAGCGTATCTTCTAGGTTGGCAGATTTATAAACCAACAGCTTATTTTCCTCGGCAATCGTTTTTAATACACTCCCCACGGTTCCTTTATAGACTCCTTGCAACTGAGGGCTAGGGCCATTGAAATTACTTTTAATCTCTATCTTTCCTCTTTTAGCAATCTGCTCTAGCACTTGAGATAAATTGATGCCAGATAGATTAAGCGTCATGGTTGTGTTAAGTTTTTTGGCAAGCTGAATGTCTTTATCGGCGGTTATCTTTGCAGCTGCAATGGCTTCTGTTAAAAAAACCTGAGGTGACTTTTCTTTTTTTAATGCGTTGAGGTATTGATTTTCTTGGGTCTTAAGATTCTCAATAATGACCGAACTTAATTTTACTTTTGCACCCGCGAGGAAACTTAAAAAATCAATATTTTTTAAACTATCTGCGCCATAATTAATTTGAATAATGTCTACTTTTGGGGCAGTCGGCGCTAAATTTGAATTAAAGATCTCCGTGCTATCTTTGCTGTCCGCCTGAATTTTTTCCAAGGCGTCTTTTTTTGAAGTCATGATTGGCGTGCAAGCAACCATGCAGAGGGCGACAAGTAGAAGAATACTTTTCAAAGTTACTCGCTTTGTTGGGACTCGTCTAGAAGAAGCTTTTGATCAATTTTATTTTTTTTCACGACTTCTACTAGAATCTCTTTAGTAATGTTGGCCATATTTTCATTAATCCATGCAGCCAGCATTGCTTCGATTTTATTTTTATTATTTTCTTTAACGACTTCAGTTAATACATCTTTGGTAATAGTCGGCATATTTTCTTTAATCCATGAGAATAAAATAGGCTCAATGATATTTTTAATTTCTTTTTGGAGCTCTTCGGGGTTCATGCTTTCACCATAGCTTTCTTTAAATGTCATGATTTCTTGACTGAGTTTTGCAAAAAAAGATAACTCCGTCTTTTGGGGGGTTATTTCTCCCGCCTCAGCCTCATGAGGCGCTTCATTTTCGCCCTGAATCGTATGCTCAATCATTTCATCTTGATGATCTAAATCAATGGCATCATCATGACGCTCATGCTTAATTAATTTAGCCTCTAATCCAAGCTTTTGAATTGAATATAAGAGATCTGTCACTGTCCTTCTTGGCATAAAAAAATTATATCATAGCAAGCCTCGAAATTAAGGATAAAAGCTTATGATTCAGCTTGTTGGAACAGATATATCGAAATATATTTAGGTCAAATAAATGATAGGGGTGGCTAAGCTTAAAAATAGGCCTAAAGGTAATTTTGTGAGTAAATTTGCACGTCCCTTATACATCAGAAACAGAGCATAAATGACCCCCAGCCACGATGCCAAAAAAAGAAGTTTAATCACCTTCATAGGGCCTAACCAGGCACCAATCGATGCCAATAAGAATTTATCCCCACTGCCAAAACCTTGCCTTTGCTTTATCTTTAGATAGATAAAATTAATACTATAAAGCACAGCAAATCCTAAAAATATCCCGCCTAAAGAGATGACTATAGATTGGTCTTGATAATAGCTAAGATAAAAAAATCCTACGATGCCATTTATAACCATCATAGGCAAATAAAGGACTTGATGCATGGCGTCAGTTAAAAAAAAGAAAAGAAGTGCGGAGGCAAAAAAACTTAAAAATAAAGCATCTTGCATAGGGTAGTTATATCCAATCGTCACAAAGGCACTGCCTAACACTATTTCACTGATGAAGTACCCCGAAGACAATCGATGCTTCTGACAATAACAGCGGCCGCGCTGTATGAGCCAGGATAAAATGGGAATTAATTCAAGCGGTGAAAGCTTCTTCTCGCAAAACCGACATTTGGATGGATCGAGTATTGTCTCTCCAGTCTGACAAATGCGCATTGCCCACGCATACAAAAAAGAGGCGATGGCGCTGCCTAATAAAAAAGAAATAAAAAGATAAAAATAATTATGATTAATCATTGGTAGAATTTAATTTCATGGCTAGTCTTAATCAATCCCAAATGGTTTAAAACAATGTCTAAACATTATAAACATAATGGCTTTTCTTTGATTGAGCTTTTGGTCTACTTAGCCATATTTTCAGTGATTGGTTCGCTTGCTTGGACCGGCATTCAGTGGGCGCAAAATCGCCATACGCAGATGGATACCATAGTGACCATGTCATCCAATTCAAGCGCTGGATTAGATACCATGAATCAAGCGATTGCCAATGCTGTTTTTCCGCCTAAAATCTTCAATGCCACTGCAAATATCTTTGCTAATACAGAATGTCTCGAAGTAACCCAGCGCACTAAAACCGGCGCCTACAATACCACTACCTTCTGGTTTGGCTTAGATAACTCAACGGCCCGATATAGTCTTTATAAAGGTTCGGTCTTATGCAGTGCAACGCCTTCCATAAATAACCTCACCAAGTTAACGGATCCCTTGTTTTTAAAATCAGTGAACACCACACCTTTTTTTATCCCCGCGGGCGACCTCATCCAGTTTAATTTCAAAATTAATAAAGTAGTGGGGAAGACCAATTATGAAATTAAGCAAACTCAAGTGAGCGGTGCCAAAGGTTTTATCAAGCTTCCTGGAACTCAGGGGTGTAAAATATCTTCTTCGACCGAACTATTCAGTGCAGTTACAAATCCCACTGAGTCTCTTGAAATAAGCTTTAGTAGTGGATATAACGCTACACTTGATCGACTTAAATATAAGTACAATGCTTCGTCCATCGTTTGTGGTGGCGCCGCATCACCGACTACCGTATTCAATAATGCGAACATCGACATGTTGATCTGTTCCTTTGATTCATCAGCGGGTGTGCTCAAATTTATGGCCACGCCGTCAAAATCCGGAAGTAATTGGGCAAAGATTGTTACCGATATTGAATACGCTCCCGCCACTTCGGTATCAAGTGAACTTCTCAAAGGAGCCTCCCGCGCCTTAAGTTTTAAATTAAACAATACATATCAAGGAAATATGACCCTTGACCTCTACCCCCTCGCGCGATCTTGTGCTGATGCCAATTTTGCGCCATGATCATGAGAGCTATGCGAGATTTCATTGTTACATTTTTTACCCAAAAAAAAGATACTGGGTTTGCACTAACTGCCGCACTTTTTCTTACTTTTTTGTGCACCACGGTGCTAGTCACGATGCTTAGTCGATCGCAGACCGCTGATCTAGAAAAATATCTAAAACTCAATAAACTGGAAGCAAGTAACTTATCCCGATTAGGACTTGAATCCGCCATCAGCCAAATACGAAAATTTCCATCGAATCCTGCTCAGTTTCCAGCAAATACCTGGAACACCACACCTTCTCCAAATAATGCAACTTACGATACCAATGTATGTGGGATTGCTAGCCAATTCTCATCCAATGCAGTAGTACGTATATCACTCGATCGATATCTCTATAAAAATTATGCCTTGCGTTACTTTGCCATCAATGAAATCGATGGTGCTGCTGGTTATGCTGCATTCCCAACTCAATGGCGCATTGTGAGCTGCGTGATATCAACATCCAAGCCTTATTTTGCTAAAACGCGTTCCGCACTCATTCGTTTCGCCATTCAAGATAATGGTATTGCTTTAGCGAATGGCACAGTCATTGATATGCGAGATTATTAATTATTAGGTAGGCTAGCGAGGACTGCCAAGATTCTCCAGCACGCTTCTTGCATACTTGAGATTAAGACTGCTAATATCCGAACCAAAGACAATAATTCGAGGCGGCATGAAATAGGTGGTGGGAGAAGCGCTGGCCGACGGAAGTGGAGATGGGATGCTCGAAGGACATTGTGAATTAGGGCTTAACGTCCAATTACCATTAGCATTGTAACTAACTACTTTGCATATTCGTCCATCCAGCATTGCGATATTCATTTCTAAAATACCATGGGTATTAAATATGGCATTCATCTCTGCATTTAACGCTACTGCCGCTCCCGCATCAGTGCAATCAATGCCATATATGTAAGCACTGCCACTTTTAAAATAACAATTCCCCGATATATTGATCACTCGATATTTAAGACTCGGTGGGCTATCCGTCTTGACATTGTGTAAAAATAATTTTTTAGGAGAGCTTGCAGCATCTCCGGTCGCACTTGCAAGCGTGTTATCGACCACGATATCGATATTGGCACCTGTAACGTAAGCCTGTGGGTTGGTATTAAGCTTTTCGATGAGGGCGGTATTGGCGACTGAACTATGATAGAGCGCGTAAAAACTATTGAAAATAAGCTCTGCTTTTTCATGCCAGATTACTCTTTTTTGCGCGGCGCCACTTCTCTGCTCCAACATAGCAATCGACTTAAATCCGGAGTACATGACAAGGCTAATAATCGCCATCGCGACTAAAAGCTCAATGAGTGAGAAACCAGGCTTTAGATTAAGATTGATTTTCATTCTTTGAAGGGCTTGCTTCAGAGGCAATCTCTTCATACATGATGACTAGAATCGTAGCGTCATCCGTTGCCCTTAACTTTTGGCTACGAATAAGCGCTAATGTTTGCTTAGCCCTTTCTATCGCACTTAATGTTGTTTGTTTTTGTGTGATCCGCAAAAGACCCTCCATACCAATCTCCTGCTCTTTATCTTTTGTAACTTTAATCATCGCCTCAGAGATGCCATCCGTAACAATATATAGGACGCTCAAGGGTGTATAAGCTAAGGTCACAATGCTTGGGCTGAAGTCCTCCTTACCCACTACACCTAGAGGGGGAGATGTCTGATCAAAAAGCTTGTGTCCTGATTCATCAAGCAGCAACACAGGATTATGTCCACAGTTCACAAATGTAAGTTCTTGCTTCTCCATGTCATACCAGCCCATGACTGAAGTAACAAATTTATCTGCAGTCCCATGTGAATAAAGCTCATCATTGATTCGTTTAGCTATCGCATCTGCAGTTAAGTTATGTCTAGCAAATAAACGAAACAGTGCTACTGATCTTGCCATCAACAAAGCTGAAGGAATGCCCTTGCCTGATACGTCGCCCTCAATAAAACAAATCTTGTTGCCGACTTTAAAATAGTCAATAAAGTCACCTGATAAGGATTTGTAAGGGATCACTCCCCCCGAAACATTACTGATACTATCGGGCGCTGGAAATAGAGTAGTTTGCACATCCTTAGCGTCTGCAATATCTTTTTCAACGGCGCGCCCTAGAATAATTTTTTGCGCGATTTGATTAAAGTAGGTTGTCATTGAACCGCTAAAGAGTAATAACAAGGCAATGGGTGTATTAAAAATAAAGCCTGCATGCAAGAATCGTTCAACACTCAAAAAAATTAGCAGGGCAGCAATCGTAGGTATTGCAATCAACACATA
>Ga0102923_1000378_pt1 | contig 12258 bp, 8 predicted proteins | sample Colrivmeta156902_FD_78206 | JGI IMG/M metagenome (GOLD analysis project Ga0102923, IMG submission 78206) | Estuarine microbial communities from the Columbia River estuary - metaG 1569-02 | ecosystem: Environmental > Aquatic > Marine > Intertidal zone > Estuary | place: USA: Columbia River Estuary...
AACGACACTCACTATGGGCTCGCCGCATACGTCTACACTCAAAACTTCGCGCGGGCGATGCGCATGTTCGAGGGACTGCACTTCGGCATCGTCGGAATTAATGACATCAACCCGACTAGCGCCGCAGCCCCATTCGGTGGCATGAAGCATAGCGGCCTCGGCCGCGAGGGTGCTCGTGAGGGCCTGGAGGAGTATCTCGAGACCAAGCTGGGCGGTTTTAGCATCTGATTGACAGAGCAATAGAGGGTATCCACATGACACACCGCATACGCATGCTCATCGCGGCGTTCGTCCTATCGATCTCTACAGTCCTAGTGCCGACCACGCTGGCAGCACCGGTCGCGGAGTCCGAGCGCATTCCCGTCGATCTGCGTCGCGCCACCCTGGTGGTACGCGATATGGACAAATCGCTGCCACTGTATCGCGATGCGCTTGGCATGAAGGTGATCTACGATCAGGTCATTGGTGGCGTCACACGTCTCGTGTTGCTGCGAGCGAACGACGACTTCGTGGGTGTGCTCGGCCTGATGCAGCGCTTGAACACGACCGAGCCTGTGCCGCCGCCCGAGTATCGCAAGGCCCGCGCCGGAGAATTCATCCTGGTCTTCAACGTGCAGGATCTGGATGTGCGCTGGGAAAAAATCCGCAGTGCTGCCAACGTCGTTGTGGCGGAACCGCCGAGGCGAATCGACTATCCGGGCGCAAACGGATCGAGCATCCCGGTCATGTTCAGTGCCGTGTGGGATGCCGACGGGAATTTCATAGAACTGAATCGGTTGATGGGTGCGCCGGCGGGCGCGAGCCGCTGAACCGCGCGGCGTGCAGAAAACAACTCGTGGCGCCGTGTCGATGGAGTGATGGTCAGCGTTTCCTGCTCCGGGGCGCCATCGGTGTTGCGGCGTGTCGCGGCGAAGCGATAGCTACGCTCGGCGGGCAGACGGCCAAATAGCTGGATGTCGATCTGCGGTTTGCGCGGGGTGGCCTCGAACATCGCAACCGCAAGCATGACGAGGTGCGTCGCCGGGCCTTGGCGATGCTGTTCGTCGGGCGAAAGGTTGACGAGTAGTCCCTCAAGGCGAACGGGCACCGAGTCGTCGCTGATCCGGACCCCGGCGCGCAGTTGGCGTTCGATCACGGCCCCATGGCGCTGCAGCTCACGATCATCGATACGTCGATCGCGGTTATCGTCGACGCCGCGGAGCGCGCTGACCGGAACCGACAGCACGAGATAGCCACGCCGCTCGACGAGGTTGAGCGTGCCGTGCTGGTGTTCCATGAGATGAGCAGAGAGCGGCTGTGCCATCAGCAGCGCCAGCAACAGCGGCAGCGCCGGTCGCGTCGCGCAGCGCGGAACGACGCCCCCAAGGCCTCTCATGATCAACCGCCCGTCGAGGTCGAACCGCGCAGGCAGCGGTGCACGAACGGGAAGGTGCTCGTAATCACGTAGTAGTAAATGCCGTTGGGGAACTCGGGTGTCACGCCGGTGCGTCCGTTGCACCGATCGAGATCGCCGAGTCCTGCCACGTATTCGTAGTCCTGCAGGAACGATCCCATCGGATACAAGGACGTCGCCGGGCGACCGGTGTCCGGATTTGCTTTGATTCGCCAGCTTGAGTTCAGCTCCTTGACCGCGGAGCTCGCGTCATTGGCGTTGGTATGCCCGTATCGGGCGTAGATCGGGAACCCATCGGCAGACCAGCCGACCAAGGTCATCGCCACGCCCTTGCCCAGCTTGGTGATCAGGCCTGTCGGCATGCCGTGGTAGTGGTACTCGCCGGTCGGCTGCGCATGCGCGTTGTTGTTGTCAGTGCCGAAGTTGAACGATGAAGGCGCAAGCGCCTCCATACGCCAGGCGCCGTTACCGCCATTAGCTGAGCAATTCGGTGGACTTGCGCTGTCGCAGGTGCCGCCTGTGCCGGGTTCGAACTTCACGCCGTTGATCGCGTGTCCCGGCACCATGATGTTGGTACCGTTTTCATTGGCGATGGCAGGCCGCAATGGAAAGCTTGCCGTAATAGATTGCGTGCGAATCGTGTTGGGGTTGTTCGCGTTCGGAAAGGTGCCGACCGGATGATTGGGAATCGCATTCGCCACGACCGTACGCGTTGGGTTACAACTCCAAAGCGCACTGGCCGTTGCATTGACCGACGGCGAATTATTGAACTCTGCGACGGTGTACGAGCACAGCACACCGTCGGTGTTGTAGGCCGTACCACCTGCGGTCGGCGTCACCTGCACCTGCCCTGAGGCGGTGCTGGTGCCGACGGCATTCGTTGCCGTGACCGAGCAGTTATAGGCGGTGCCGTTGGTGAGACTCGTTACGCTGATCGGACTCGTTGCACCGCTCGCCGTGCGGGTTGCGCCGCCGCCCGTGCAGGAAGCGGTGTAGCCCGTGATCGCTGCACCGCCGTTCGAGGAGGGTGCCGTGAACGCGATCGATGCACTGCCGTTGCCCGCCGTGGCTGCGCCGATCGTGGGCGCGCCCGGTACGCCGAGCGGCGTCGCGCTGACGCTGGCCGAGGCGCTGCCGGCACCCGAAGAATTGGTGGCAGTCACCGAGCAGCTGTAGGTCGTGCCGTTGGTGAGACCCGTCACGGTAATGGGGCTGGTCGCGCCCGTTTGCGAGCGGGTGCTACCACTCGCCGTGCAGGTGGCGACGTAGTCGATGATCGGCGAGCTGCCGCTTGAAGCCGGAGGTGTGAAGGACACCGCGATGCTGCCATTGCCCGCGGTGACCGCGCCGATCGTCGGGGCACCCGGAGGGGTCGGTGTCGCAGAGCCTCCGCCGCCTCCGCCGCCACAGGCACTCAGCGTGGCACAAAGCATGATCGTGGTAAGCAGGTGTGGTTGGCCTTGACGCGACTTCATGCAGGGCACCTCGACTGTGGGGGCAGCCGTACTACCCGCGGCGCCTCGACTCTTGCAGCCTGTAGTGTACTGCGTATGCTTGGCGCTCCGCCGTTCAGGTCGGGTTTTCGGAGATCGTCAATGCTCAGCGCCACGTTCCGCCTCCGCTTCGCTGTTGTCTTCACAAATCTTGTCGCAATGCTGTGCGTCCTTGCTCCGACGGCGAGTGCACAGTCCTCGGCCGCTGCAGCCAGCCGAGTCGTTGTGGTGCAGGCGGATCGCGTACTCACGGAACCGGGCAAGGCACCGCGGGGCGTGACCAGCATCGTCATCGAGAGCGGGCGCATCAGTGCGGTGCTCGATGGTCGCCAAAGTGGTCCAGCCGGCGCGCGTGTTATCGATCTGGGTAACCGCTTCCTGTTGCCGGGGCTGATCGACAGTCACGTGCACCTCGACTCCGATGCCGGCGGTGATGCGGCGTTGATCGAGTCGGTGACCTCGAGTCCGGCATTGGATGCGCTCCGAGCACAGTGGAACGGCATGAAGACGCTGCGAGCAGGCTTCACGACCGTGCGCAATCTCGGCGATGGTCGCGGCGCGACCTTGGCGCTGCGCGACGCCGTGGAGAAAGGCTGGGTCATGGGGCCACGCATCATCGACGCGGGCCGCTCGATCTCCGTCACCTCGGGTCACATGGACGGCACACTCAGTCTGGCCGAGGGGCTGCAGTCGGCCGTCAATCAAGACAATCTTTGTGATGGCGCCGATAGCTGCCGGGAGGCCGTGCGGCGCCAAGTTCGGCGTGGCGTTGACGTGATCAAGATCGCGACCACGGGCGGCGTCAACAGCCGTATTGGCGCGGGACTCGGTCAGCAGATGTTCGCGGACGAGGCCAAGGCAGTTGTCGAGACCGCCCATCTGCACGGCAAAAAGGTGGCCGTGCATGCGCATGGCACCGAAGGCATCAACGTCGCGCTCGCTGCAGGAGCTGATTCCATTGAGCATGGCACGATGCCGAATGAGGAGACGCTGCGCCTGTTCAAGCAGGGCGGGGCGTACTACGTCTCGACGCTGTCCACGGTCAATGGCTATCGCGAGCGACTCGCCAAGGATCCAAACGCGTATCCGCCGGCGGTGCTCGAGAAGGTGCTGTGGCGGCTCGAAGTCACCGGTAAGGCACTGGAGAAAGCCGTGCCGGCAGGTGTGAAGATCGCCTTTGGCACCGATGCGGGCGTGTCCAAGCATGGTCGCAACGCGGACGAGTTCGAACTCATGGTGAAGCATGGCATGACGCCTGCGACCGCTATTGTCGCAGCGACGACCAATGCCGCCGAGCTGCTGGGTCTTTCCAAAGAAGTCGGCGCGCTGCGTCCGGGAATGGCGGCGGATCTGATCGCGGTGCCGGGTAACCCGCTCGCCGATGTGACGTCGCTCAAGACCGTCGAGTTCGTGATGAAGGGCGGACGGGTAGTGCCGCTTAGCGACTGAGTGCCGCGTCTGACGGCGAGAGGTCAGTTCAAGTCAGCGTAATCACGCCGAGGTAGCGACTGTCCTCGCCTAACTCGAACGTCGTCGCTGCGCGTGCGTTGAACCCTGTGACCTCAATGTCGTAGCCGCCACTGCCCGCAGGCAGTCGATCGAACTTGAACTCGCCGAAGGTGTCGGTGGTGGTGCGGCCGAGTTCCTTGCCGTTTTGACGCAGCACGACCGCCGCGCCAGGAGCGCACTCCTCAATGCCATCGACGTGATGCACCACGGTGCCGCCGACCAAGCAGTCCGTCATCCGGTGCAGGTTCTTGTAGTACACGCGTGGCCGGGTGCCGAGTTCGGGTCGGTCTACCTGCAGCGCCTCATCAGCCACGATGCGCTGCATCTCGGCGTCCTCGACCTTGACGCTGCGGAACACGCCGGTCGGGCAGGCCTGCTCCGCACGGGTCTTGGTCCACCCTGCATCGAGCAGGTGGGCATCGAAGATCCAGTGCTGCGGCAGCTGGCGGTCTTCGTTCCACCAGACGGCGCCATACGGGCACGCCTCAACGATTTGTTTCTGACCTTTCGCCTTGACGGGATCGATGATCACGATGCCATCGTCCCGTTTGCGCACGGCACCGTCACGAGCGGCCTTCATGCAGGGCGCATCGTCACAGTGATTGCACATGACAGGCTGGAAACTGGCCTCGACGAGCGGATACGTGCCGCGCTCCTTGCGCCGAATTTCGAGCCAGTTATGACCTTGCGCAGGTTGCGGGGCCGCATAGCCCGGAAAGTCGTTGCCCGCGTGCTCGTCCTTGACGGCGATGAAACAGCCGCGACAGTTGTCGCAGCGCTCGACATCGACGATGAGGTTCCATTTCTTGCTCATCACGCCGTCTCCGCGACCGGTTGCCAGGTGTCGACGCCGGTCCATTTCTCGATTTGGATCAGCGTGGTGTTCGGCCGAATGCCATGGGTCTTGCGAGCGATTGCCTTGCTGGGGTTCAGCGTGTTGATGCAGCCACCGAGATCCGTGGAGCGGCCCGGTTCACCGGCGGGTCGATACTCGGCCGACGCCGTCGATGCCGACACCACACCCGGGCGCAGACGATCGGTCAATTGCGCCGCACAGACCACCGAGCCGCGGTTGTTCCACAGGCGGATGAGATCGTCGTCCTTGATGCCACGAGCCTCCGCGTCCTGTCGATTGATGCGCGCGACGAGATAGTAGTGGCCGTCCTTGAACACGCGATGCTCGCGGATGTCGCGCAGGCTGCAGCCTTCGTCGTCACCCATGAGATGGAAGGGATAGCGTGAGTGCGGCGAGAGCAGCTGCAGCGGGAACTCGGCGAGTTCCGGTTCTCGCGTTTTGTCCTCGTACACCGGCATGTATTTGTTGAGCGGCGGACGGTCCGGGTCGTCGATACGTTTGAGCGTGGTGGCGACGAATTCGAATTTTCCCGAAGGTGTTTGCAGACCTTTGCCGAGTCCCGCAACGTATTCGGAGGGCAGCGGGTAGGGCTCTGGCGTGTCTTTCTTACGGCCCTCGTAGAACCAGCGGTTCGCCGTGGGCGCACGTGCCGCTTCCGGATCGGGCGGCACGACGTAGTAGCCTTTCTTGAGGAATTCGCGCCAGGTGGTGCGCTTGGAGAGATCCGACGAATCGAATACGCGTTTGCACCAGTCGTACTCGGACGTGCCGCCTTCGGAGTACACCGAGCCGAGATCGAGCTTCTCCGCGATCGCGAGGAAGATGTCGTAGTCGGACTTCGACTCGCCGAGCGGCTCGATGGCCTTATGCTGCAATGCGATCACTCGATGGTTGTTCATCGAGTACATGTGATGCACGTAGCCTGCGCCGACGTTGTACCACTCGCCGATGTCCCAGCGTTCGAACACCGTACAGGCCGGCAGGATGACGTCGGCGAACACGGTTTCGCCTTCCCACCAGACCGATTGGTTCACGACGAACTTCAGGCTCTCGTGCTGGTACGCCTTGATCCAGCGGTTCGAGGCCACTTGCGTGCCGATCGAGCTGCTGCCGTATTTGTAGAGCATCTCGACCCGTACGTGACCGGGCGAAGGGTAGCCGAACGGGAAGAACTGCCCCTGGATCGAAGCGACGTCGGTCAGATACCCCATCGCCTTGCCCTGCGTGATGGCTTCGGGGAACCACATGCGCGGGATGGCCTGTCGAACCGAGCTCATGGTGACGATGTGCGGCATGCGCTGGTAATTGTTGGCCGAGTTGGCGCTCGTCATCAATTCGCCCGAAAAACTGCCTTCACCGTAGCCCGGGAAGTAAAAGTTGAAATCGAGCGGCGCACCAAACTGCAGGTTGCCGAAGTTCGAGCCCGGGCGGCCATAGCCCTGCATGGCACCGAGGATCGTCATCATGCGCGCCCACTGCGCGCCCATCGGGCTGCGGCCTGCACCGCCGAGACCCACGCCCCAGCCACCGGCGCCGAGATAGGTTTTCTTCGTGCCCCATTCGCGAGCCAATGCGCGCACGTCGCGCGCGGGCACACCGGTCTCCTGGGCCTGCCACTCGGGCGTCTTGGCGACGCCGTCGGTCTCGCCCAGGATGTAGGCGCGCCATTCGTCGAAGCCTGTGGTGCGCTCGGCGACGAAGGTCTTGTCGTAGAGTCCTTCGGTCAGCCAGACGTGGCAGATGGCCTGTGCGAGTGCGGCGTCGGTGCCGGGCTTTGGCGAAATCCACTTGCCACCGAGGTGCGCGGCAGTGTGGTTGAGATACGGGTCGATGTGCACCATCTTGATGCCGAGGCGCTTGGCCCACTCGCGGCGTTCCGTGCCGTCGAAACCATAGGTGGCATCCGGGTCGCTGGACCAGAAGACGATCATCTCGGCTTCTTTGAGGCAATCCTCGACGGTGCCGTAGAACTCCGGGCAACCGAGGCGCAGGCTGTTACCCCAATGGTGCATGGCGCCCCAGAACCAGCCCTCCCAGCTGTCCGGCGTATGCACGAGCTTCGTGACGCCGATCAGATTCCAGAAGCGATTGAAGGCACTCATGTAGTGCCCGAGGTTGCCCCACTGGTGGTGAGAGCCGTTGGCGACGCAGATCGCGCCGGGACCCACGGCCTTGGCGCGCTTGATTTCTTTGGAGACGATGTCGAGGGCTTCATCCCAGCTAATCGGCACGAACTTGGACTTGCCGCGGTTCTGGATGTTGCGTTCGCCATCCGGATCGAAGTCCACGCGCTTCATCGGCTGCAGGATTCGATTCTTCGAGTAGACCATCGACTTCAGGCACAGGCCGTGTGTGGCGACGGTGGTACGCCGGCTCGGCGTGAAGGTTTGACCTCGCGCCGTGATCGACCAGGGCGCGGCATCGTTGTCGTCGAAGTCGATCGGAGTCGTGCGGATGATCTTGCCGTCCTTCACGTACACGAAGATCGGACCGCTGTTGGTGCCATTCGTGTAGCGCGTCACGCCACCGCCCATGTCGGTGCCGGCCTTCCAGGTGACGGTCTCTAGCCGGGTGAGCGTTTGCATGAACCAGACTGCGAGGTCGTCGGGCCCATCGATACCGATCTTGAAGTTCTTTGCCGCGTCGATGCGCTCGAGCATGTCGAAGGGCGGGGTGAGGAAGTTTTCGGCGATTTCGCGATTCTTGAAATGCACCGTGAGGTCGGGCTTGGCGTGCAGGCCCGCACCCGTTTTGACCTTGCCGCCGCGCAACTCGATCCAGCGTCCTTCCGGAACGTCGCGCAGCCTGAACTGGGCAATCAGATCGCGTTCGCGCAGGCGCGCCGCGTAGGACGGATACAGCTTTGCCATCGTACGCATGGCTTGCGGAATCGCCCACAACACGACCGACAAATTCATTGCCCACCTCCGAGCCGGAATGTTCGAAAAATTACCATGGCCTCACCCGCACCCCGGGGTGGGGCCTACCTCGGCCCGCAGCGCGGTTGATGGGCGGTGAGCGTGTGCCGATGCTCGAGCCTATCGGCCACCCGATATGGCGGTCGAAGTGCCGGGCGCGCGCCACCTGGCGCGGTGCCGCCTTAGGACGCAGCCAGGGTCTGCAAGTACTCGCGGAATGAGCGTCCCGGCCGCCCCATGATGCTCTGGAAGGTGTCGGTTCGGTGGCCCGGCGTGGCGCCGTTGGCAATCTCGGCGAACAGGCGCGCCACGGCATCCGAGTGCCACTGGTTGCGATGGAACGGTCGGATCGCTTCCTGAAAGGCCTTCGGGTCGCAGTCGTTGTAGGACACAGGCTTGCCGATGACTTCGCCGATGACGCGCGCGATGCCTTCGAAGTCCATCACCGGATCGGGGCCGGTGATGTCATAGCACTGACCTTGATGGCGTGCCGAGTCGGTATCGGTGAGCACGTGGGCGATGAATTCGCCGGCTTCCTGATTGTCGGTGAGGGCCACGGTGCCCCGGCCCATCGGCATCGACAACTTGCCGGTTTCGCGAGCGGCTTTGATCGACCCGCGGAAGTTCTGCATGTAGAAGCTCGGTCGGAGCAGCGTCCACTTCATGCCGGAGGCTTTCAGGGCGTCTTCTGCAGCGAGGTGGGCGAGCGGGATCGGACTCGTCGTGCCGCGCACGGCCTCGGGCGAGGAGAGTTTGAGCAGCCAAGGCAAGCCCGCTTCGCGGGCCGTGCGGATGAAAGCGAGCTCGAGTTGCTCCTGAGGCTCGCCGTTCGGCAATACGAGCAGCGCGCGATCTATGCCTGCGAGCGCCCGCGTGATCGAGGCCGCATCCTCGAGGTTGCCGACCACGAGTTCCACACCGCGCTCGGCCCAGGCGGCTGCCTTTTGCGTATCGCGGACCAGGGCCCGAAACCGAACGCCGCGTGCGAGCAAGGCCCGCGCGGTCGCGCCACCAATGTTTCCCGTGATGCCTGTGAGCAGAATCATGCGTTTCCCCTGGCGGTGTCGGTGACGTGGTGCAGCCACGCTGCAAAATGTTCGGTGACGGATGAGGAACAGAGCAGCAACCAGCTCTCGGGCTCCGCGACGATCGTTGCATGCACTTGGGCGATCGTCGTGGCGGCGGCCTGTCCGATTGGAAATGCGGCGGGTGCGAGGTCCAGCCTGCAGCCTGCGGCAAGACTCTGGCGCGCCGGTGCTCCGTGCAGTCGCCAGCCGCTGCGCGCCGCGGAGAGGTCCACGACGGCGCCGGTCTCGGCAACGGCTTCGCTACAGCGTGCGGCGACATCGGACTGCCGCGACTCATCGAGCAGCAGCCAGCGGTGAGGCTGTACGCACAAGGCGATACGTTGGGGTCCGAACCACGCTCGCCCGAGGGCCGGCAGCTCCCAGCCGAGCGTGTTCAGGCGCGAGGCCAGCGCGGCGTCGCCGCCTCGCCAGGCGGCGACCTGGACGATGCCGAAATGGACTCTCTCAGGCGCGGACACGGCTGTTCTCCGGATCGAACCAGTGGGCTGTCGTGATCTCGACTTCGACCGACTCGCCGTGCACGGGCGATACGGCCAGCAGTCGCGTTCCCTGACGGTTTCTGCCACCGGCCAAGAGGGCGAGGCCGACCCAGCCTTCGACCAGCACCGAGGGCGTACAGGAGGTAACCACGCCCAGCGTGCGGGTCGGTGCTGAGGGTTCGACCAGCTGCGAGCCGGTGCGCAGTCGAGCGCTCGGTGACGTCGGTCGTACGCCGACCAGTTGCGCTCGCTCGGGCGAGGTCAGCGCGGGACGTTGTGCCAGCACGCGACCGACGTAGTCGCCGTCGGCTTTCAGCATGCGCTCGAAGCCCAGCATGTGGGCGCTCGCGTTGCCGTCGAGTTCTGCGGTGGTGACGTGGCCCTTCTCGATACGCAAGGTATTGAGTGCGTCGACGCCATAGGGCAGGGCTCCGAAGGGACGGCCCGCATCGAGCAGGGCGGTCCATACTTCGTTTGCGCTGGATGAGGGCACGGCGACTTCGTACGCCAGCTCACCCGAAAAAGAGATCCTGAACAGCCGGCCTGACACCCCGGCAATCCGCGCGGGCAGGGCGGCCATGAAGGGTACGGAGGCGCCCGACAGATCGGTTTCCGGCATCACCTTCTGCAACACGTCGCGGGCCCGCGGTCCGGCAATCGAGAACTGAGCCCACTGCTCGGTGACATCGGTCAGCACGACGTCGAGATCGGGGCGGTTGACCTGCAACTGGAACTCGAGGTGCTCGAGAACGTGGGTGTGGTTGGCCGTGGTGGTGGTGAGGAGGAAATGACGCTCGCCGAGTCTCGAGGTCGTGCCGTCGTCGAGCAGGTATCCGTCCTCGCGCAGCATGATGCCGTAGCGCGCCTTGCCCACCTGCAGCGTGGAAAAACGATTGGCGTAAATGTAGTCAAGAAACCGAGCTGAATCAGGGCCTTGCACATCAATCTTGCCAAGACTTGAAGCATCGCCGATGCCCGCCGCAGTGCGCACCGCGCGGGACTCGCGCAGCACCGGCTCCCACCCTTGTTGCGTCGCGTAGACGAGGGGGCGCAGCCACATCCCGGCGGGTACGAAAATCGCCCCACACGCCACGTGGGCGGCATGGGCGGGGAAATGCCGGATGGGGCGCAAGTGAGCGCCAACCTCTCCACCCGCCATCGCGGCGAAGGAGGTCGGGTGTACGTAAGGCCGGGGCGTCGGCAGGCCGACGTCCTGGGGTGATTGGCCCCGCGCGGCGGCCAGGATGGCGGCACCCAGTACGCCGCCCATGCGCCCCTGATCGGTGGCCATGCCGTGCGTGGTGTAGCGCTTCATGTGCTCGATGTGGGTATAACCCTCACGATGCGCCAAGCGGACGTCGGCCACGGTGACGTCGTGCTGCAGGTCGACGAACGCTTTGCCACGGCCGGGTACTTCCCAGAGTGCCTGAAGCGGCGTGACGACAGGGTCCTCGAGATCGGCGCTGAGCCCCTCCCGGGCGCCCGCGAGTGCGATGCCGAGCTCTGCGGCGATGCGCTCGGCGCCGGCGATGCCATCGCGAGCGGCGGCGGCGAGACCGAAGGCGCCGGCCGTGGCGCCGCTCACCACGCCCGTGCTGGCGGGCAGGGCGGCGACGAATGCGGCGAGGTCATCGCGCCATTGCAAAGAACCGCCCGCCTGCGTGGCCAGGGCGGATTCAGGCTGGTAGCCCCCCGAGAGCAACAGGCAGTCCGCCTCGATGGCCGCACCCGTCGAGCCATTGAGTCTCGTCAGTTGCACGCCCTCGACTGAGCGACGACCACGAACGGCCGAGACGACCGAGTCCGCGTGGACGTTGATGCCGAGTGAACGCGCACGCGTGGCGGCAGCTGAGTCGCTGCGCGGATCGACGATCGCTCGCGGCGTGACGCCCGCCTCATGCAGGGCAAAGGCCGCTTCGTAGGCCCAGTCCGAATTGACGAACAGTACCGGTCGGCTGCCTACGGCAACGCCGTATCGGCGCAGGTAGGCGAGCGCGGCACCGGCCTGCATCACGCCCGGACGATCGTTGTTGTCGCAGGCAATCCAGCGTTCGTTGGCACCCGTGGCGAGCAGCACGCGCCGTGTCCGAATGATCCGCAGTCGCTCGCGCGGCAGTCCGTTGTCCCCCATTTGCGGCAGCGTTTCCACTGCAGCGAACACGCCGTGACCGTAGGCAGCGATGATCTGGGTGCGGGTGAGACACTGCGACGCCGCATCGCCCGCCAAATCGGCCAGCGTTGCGTTGCGCCAGGCTTGCCAGCGCGGATCGAGCAGCGTGCCGCCGCCCAAGACAACATCGCGCTCGAGCAGCATCACGCGGGTGCCCGAGCTGCTCAAGCGGCGTGCGGCAGCGAGACCCGCTGCGCCACTGCCGATGATCAGCACGTCGGTGTGATCGTGCACCGTGTGTTCGCCGTGGGTCACGACTTCGCTGCGTCCGGTGCCGAGCACGCCGAGTCCGGCCGCGCGACGGATCGCCGGTTCGTAGAGACGCTCCCAGGCTTTGCCCGGGCTCATGAAA
>Ga0102923_1000381_pt1 | contig 12201 bp, 9 predicted proteins | sample Colrivmeta156902_FD_78206 | JGI IMG/M metagenome (GOLD analysis project Ga0102923, IMG submission 78206) | Estuarine microbial communities from the Columbia River estuary - metaG 1569-02 | ecosystem: Environmental > Aquatic > Marine > Intertidal zone > Estuary | place: USA: Columbia River Estuary...
CCCAGTTTTGTCTACTCCGCATAGCAACCAACTCGATGAAGCATTAGCGCATTTAGATTTCATGGTGAGTGTTGATATTTATCTCAATGAAACAACACGACATGCAAATGTTATTTTGCCGCCACCATCGCATTTGCAACGCGACCACTACGACTTACTCTTGTTGCAATTTGCAGTGCGTAACGTAGCCAACTACAGCGAAGCAATTTTGCCACTCGAAGAAGGGCAACCCGATGAGTGGGAAATCCTTGCCAAAATTGCAGCCATTGTGCAGGGCAAAGGAATTGATGCAGATGTATCTGTGTCTGACGATGCTGCAATTCGTTCAATGGTGAACAGTGCAATAAAAGATTCCAACTCAAATATTTGTGGTCGCGATGCCGATGAAATCGTTGACGAACTGTCGCTCAATGGGCAACGTGGTCCTGCTCGCATGATCGATTTCATGTTGCGCACTGGGCCCTACGGCGATGCATTTGGTGCAGCACCAGGTGGAGCAACGTTGCAGTTGTTGAAAGAGCATCCACACGGAATTGATTACGGTGCATTGCAACCACGCATTCCAGAAATACTGCGCACACCAAGCGGCAAAGTAGAACTTGCACCTGAAGTGCTCATCAACGATCTCGATCGTTTGTTTGACGTTGTGGGTAGTGGAGTGGTCGACAACATTTCTGGTCGCAACTTGTTACTCATTGGTCGGCGTCATTTGCGTTCAAACAATTCATGGATGCACAACATCAACGTGTTGGTAAAAGGTAAGTCGCGTTGCACGCTCATCATGCATCCCGCCGATGCACAAGCTCGCAGTATGAGCGAAGGCGACATTGTTCGTGTGCAAAGTCGTGTAGGTGAAGTGAGTGTTGCTGTCGAGATCTCCGACACCATCCGCCCAGGTGTGGTGTCGTTGCCTCACGGATGGGGTCACGATGCCGAGGGCACCCAGCTCCAGATCGCTGCTCAGGTGGCCGGGGTGAACTCCAATATCCTCACCGATCATGAAGCTCTCGACCCGCTGTCGGGAACCTCAGTGTTGAACGGCATTCCCGTCGCTGTCCACAGGTAAGCCCCCGTTCCTCACAGGTCATCCACAGCGTCATCCCCTGATAAATAGGGAAATTCACAGGGTTATCCACTTCCTCCACACAGGGGTCTTGCCGTAGCGTCAAGAGCAGCTCATCAGGAAAAGATGCGGGCTGGGCGGTTCGATTTCCGGTGCCCCAGGGCAATATCGGAATATTTTTTCCTGATGAGCGACAATCGTTGACAAAGGGTAAAGAACAATGCTGTAATTACACCACCAGTTGTGCAAGACGTGGCTGTGAGAGTGTTTCACCACTACATATTGTGGTGACCGCAGTCACAAAGTCGTCTTGTACCGCCAGTTTCTGATAAACCGTTATACCCGCAACACGCCCAGTCCGAAATACAGCAGATCCGCTGAAATCACTTGTTACAGAAAGAACGAATATGTCTATTGCTCCAGATCGCCTCTCCATTGGCATCCGCCGTCACTTCACCTCCGCAGGCCAGCACCCATACGACTCAGTGTCATGGGACCGCCGCGATGCACGCATTTCCAACTGGAAAGACGGCTCAGTTGCTTTCGAGCAAAAAGACGTTGAAATTCCATCTAACTGGTCATTGAACGCCACCAACATCGTTGCCCAGAAGTACTTCCGCGGCACCCCAGGCACACCAGAGCGCGAATCATCACTGCGCCAGGTCATCGACCGTGTTGCCGACACCATCACCACATGGGGCATTGAGGGTGGCTATTTCGTCGACACAGAAGAAGCAGAAGCTTTCCGCGATGAGTTGAAGTTCATCTTGGTTACTCAGCGTGCAGCGTTCAACAGCCCAGTGTGGTTCAACATTGGCGTGAAGGGCGTTCCACAGCAGGCAAGTGCTTGCTTTATTCTCGCCGTGGAAGACACCATGGCCGGCATTCTCAACTGGTACCGCGAAGAAGGAACCATCTTCAAGGGCGGCTCTGGTTCAGGTATCAACCTCAGCAACATCCGTAGTAGCTACGAGCACTTGCAAGGTGGCGGCACGGCTTCTGGCCCAGTGTCGTTCATGCGTGGTGCCGACGCGAGTGCAGGAACCATCAAGTCGGGTGGCAAAACACGTCGCGCCGCAAAGATGGTCATCTTGAACGTCGATCACCCAGACCTCGAAGAGTTCATCTGGTGCAAAGCGAAAGAAGAAAACAAAGCACGCGTTTTGCGCGATGCAGGTTTCGACATGGATCTCGACGGTGCCGATGCATTCTCCATCCAGTACCAAAATGCAAACAACTCAGTACGTATTACCGATGAGTTCATGCACGCTGTGAAAGAAGATCGCGATTGGGATCTTCGTGCAGTAGTCGATGGCCGCCCAGTACGCACACTGCGTGCGCGCGACCTGTGGCGTCAAATCGCGACCGCTTCATGGGAATGCGCCGACCCAGGCTTGCAGTTCGACACCACCATCAACAAGTGGCACACCTCTGCTGCATCAGGTCGCATCAATGGTTCAAACCCTTGCAGCGAGTACATGCACGTCGATAACTCTGCATGCAACTTGTCGTCAATCAACCTCTTGCAGTACCTCGACAGCAACGACGTGTTCGATGTTGACGCTTACAAGCACACCATTGAAATCATGTTCACCGCACAAGAGATTCTTGTCGGTCGTGCCGACTATCCAACAGAAGCAATCGGCGTGAACAGCTTGAAGTTCCGTCAGTTGGGTCTTGGCTACGCCAACCTCGGCGCACTTCTCATGGCACTTGGCTTGGCTTACGATTCACTCGAAGGCCGCGCTTGGGCAGCATCACTCACCAGCTTGATGACAGGTCATGCATATGCCACCAGTGCACGTACAGCAAGTCGTATGGGGCCACATGCTGGTTTTGCAGAAAACGAAACGCACATGTTGAAGGTGTTGCGTATGCATCGCGACGCCGACCGCGAAATCGACAACGTCAACATTGTGCAGTCAGACCTTGTACTTGCAGCTTCGCAAGCATGGGACTCCGCAGTACGCGATGGCGAAGAGTACGGAGTGCGTAACGCACAGGCCACAGTTTTGGCACCAACCGGAACCATTGGTTTGATGATGGACTGCGACACCACCGGAATTGAGCCAGACCTCGGTCTCGTGAAGTTCAAGAAGTTGGTAGGTGGCGGAAACATGGTCATCGTGAACCAAACCGTTCCTCGTGCATTGAAGAACCTTGGTTACGAACAACCAGTGATCGATCGCATCGTTGCTTACATCGACACCAACAAGACCATTGTTGGCTCACCCGATATCAAGGCCGAACACCTTTCAGTGTTCGCTTGCTCAATGGGCGACAACACCATTCACTATGAAGGTCACGTACGCATGATGGGAGCGGTACAGCCGTTCTTGTCGGGCGCTATTTCAAAGACCGTCAACATGCCTGCAGAGGCAACAGTGGAAGAAATTGAAGAGTTGCACATGTTGTCATGGGAGCTCGGCTTGAAGGCTGTTGCGGTGTACCGCGACAACTGCAAAGTTGGCCAGCCTTTGTCAACTGCAAAGAAAGACGACGACTCCAAAGACTCCGGTGCCGGCGCTGCAACTGCAGTAGTGGAAAAAGTCATCGAGCGCATCGTTGCTCAGCCAGTGCGTCAGAAGTTGCCACGCTCACGTCGTGGTCGCACCTTCGAATTCCGCGTTGCCGATTGCAAAGGTTTCGCAACCATCGGCGAATACGAAGACGGCCGCCCCGGTGAAGTGTTCCTCACAGTGTCGAAGCAGGGAAGCACCTTGTCAGGCATCATGGACGCCTTTGCCAAGAGCATCAGCTACGGCTTGCAGTACGGAGTTCCACTTCGTGCGTTTGTTGAAGCATTCACCAACATGCGCTTCGAACCAGCAGGCATGACCGACGATCCAGACATTCGCATTGCATCGTCCATCATGGACTACTTGTTCCGTCGCTTGGGCTTGGAATACCTCACCTACGACGAGCGCGTAGAACTCGGCATCTTCAGCCGCGACGAGCGTTTGCAGCCAACATTGCCAGGCGTCGACGAGACCATCGTTGAAACCAACAGTGGCAATGAAATGGTTCAAGATCCAAAGACCATTCCTTCTGCCGGCGAACTTGCCGATCAGATGAATGCAGGTCTTGCACCGCTTGCACCAAGCACCGACCACTCACCAGCACAAGGCATCCCACGCGTCATTACGCACAGCGATGCACCAATGTGCATGCAGTGTGGTGTGCAGATGCAGCGTGCCGGCTCATGCCACGCATGCCCATCATGTGGAAGCACCTCTGGCTGCAGCTGATTTTGAGTGTTCTCGGCGCCGTATGTCACGCATATCGTGACGTTTCGCGCCGAGAAATAACGAAGTAAAAAACTAAAACGTAAGTGGCCCCGGGAATTTTCTCGGGGCCACTTTTTTGTCTGCAACTTGAGAGCATCCAACAGATCTATTCGGTTACAGTTTTGTTAATGAGTTATGAAAGTGGTCTATGCGACGCATGTGGTGGACCCATTGCTGACTTTTCTGTTGATGACCTTTGTCCGCATTGTGGTTTGGTAATTGAACGAGAGGATTAATGATCGATTCCCCAATTCCAGTGGATCGTGTCATGATGCTTTAAGGCGATAAGGGAGCAGGCATGAAAAAATTACTATTGGTTATTGCCTTAGTCGTGATTGCTGCATGCAGTAACAATGGTTCTCGCGCAGAAGGAGCTGGCCCACATGAGCTGAGCAATGCAGCTATGACTAGCGCAAACATGAAAGGTGTGGCTGTAGCGCGAGAGGCAGCTCTCACCGGTGCAGAGGTGGGATGTGCAGCCCTGGCGCAAATGGTGGCACTCACACAAGAGGCAGCCCAAAGTGGAGCAGTTATACAAGATGCATCTTGGTTTACAGAATGGAAGACCGTACGCGAACTGTGAGGTGAAGTCGGGTTTCTGAAGAGCCTGGCTGCCGAGTGATCGGGATACGGTGAAACTATGGAAGCGAAAATTCTGACGTGGAACTTGTGGTGGCAATTCGGTCCATGGCGTGAACGTCAGCCTGCGATTTTGTCGGTACTTCGCGAACAAGCTGCCGACATTATTTTCCTTCAAGAAGCGTGGTCGCAAGAGGGTGAACCTAGCCAGGCTGAATGGCTTGCAGGTGAGTTGGGTATGTTTGTTGCCCCAACAGATGGACTTCGTGTGGATGGTGGCGTCAGCTTAGGAAATGCAATTTTGTCGCGTTGGCCAATTGTGTCATCACAAGTTCATCGTCTACCAGACTCAACAGGAGCACCTGGTTATCGACACGCTATTGCCGCCATGGTCGAGACACCACAAGGTCGAATGTGGACGGTGTGCACGCACCTAGACCATCGATTCGATGCTTCACGGACGCGGATGTCGCAGTGCAAGGCGCTATGTGAAATTGTCGATCAGCTTCGGGTTGATCCAGAAAAAGAAATGCCAGTACTGATGGCTGGTGACTTCAACGCAGTTCCAGACTCAGACGAAATTCGTATGTTGACGGGTCGTCGTGAACCAGCCGTTGAAGGTTTGGTCTTTACTGATCTGTGGGAAGTAGCTGGTGAGGGTGACGGGTACACGTGGCGTCGCGGCAACCCGTATCTTGTTGACGCAAAGTGGCCAAATAGGCGACTGGATTACTTGTTCGTATCGTGGCCACGTCGAAAAACTATTGGGAACCCATCGAGCATTTGGCTGGCGGGCATAGATCCAGTTGACGGTGTGCAGGCAAGTGACCACGCTGCTGTGGTCGCCAACATTCATTTAGGCCAAGACCCGCATTAAACAATTGCGTTAGCTGCTTCGTTGAGCCCGTACTCATAAGCAAGCAACGCTTTTTCCTTGTTGAAAAGATGTTGGGGAAGCGTCGCGATATGGGAGGTCGACTCCTTCGGAGCGAAAAGCAAAATACGCCCTGCATGCTTTTCTTGCCACTCTTTCATCTCGCGTCGCATTTTGCGTTCCACAAAAGAGCCAAACGGGCCAAACATTGCACCGGCAAGCGGGGCAACAACAACAAGAGTTTCCGATGGGTGCGCCCAGTCAACGCTCACGCCCGAGCGAACCCCTCCATCAATGTAAAAATGTTTGCCGAGTTTCTGAGGCGCAAGTAAACCAGGAACTGCTGACGATGCTGCAACAAGTGATGACAATGGGAAATCAGATGCACTGAGTTCAGTTCGGCGTAATTGGGGAAGTTGGCAGGCGACAACATGCACTAACGCATTGTTCGCTTTTCCAAACACCTTTTCTGCTGAGGCAGCAAGCACTCCCGATTTCGGATTCGGGAATCGGGGAATAGGAAGAGTAGCCAGAGCTCTGAACGCAACTTCAAGGGCGGTAGCAGCCGCGTCCCATGAACCTGCAGAAGTTCCCAGCTTCGGACTGTTTGCTAAATCAATGCCTCTCTTACGCAGACCATCAACAACGCCCATTCCATACCCAATGCCAAAGAGGCCACCGCCGCCAAAGACGCCAGAAAACTGCGGACGGTTGGTCATCTCCTAATTCTCGGCGCAAATTGTTGCAAAAAACGGTACATACGGCGCCGAGAACACTCCTGTTAGTTCCAGGCGCAGGGCATGCGCTTGATGCCATTGATGAAGTTGCTCTGCAGCATTGCTGGCTCACCAGTAATACGCATCTTGGGAAGACGACGTCGAATCTCGTCGAACATCACTGCAATTTCTCGGCGTGCAAGGTTTGCGCCCAAGCAGAAGTGTGGGCCACCGGCACCGAACCCAATTTGCGATGGCTGCGGAATGCGCAATACATCGAACAAGTGTGGGTTGGTGAAAATAGTTTCATCGCGGTTACCCGAGTTGTACCACATCACCAATTTCTGGCCTTCTTTAATGTGAAAGCCATTGATGTCGGTGTCTTGTGTTGCAGTACGACGGAAGTGAATAACTGGGGAGGAGTAACGCACAATTTCTTCAACAGCAGTTTTGGTGTTCTTGTCGAAGTCATTCCACCAAATGTCACGCTGGTCGGGGTGGTCGGTGAGAAGTTTCATGCCATGGCTAATGGCATTACGCGTTGTCTCGTTTCCAGCTACCACGAGCAAGATGAAGAACGAACCAAACTCTTGAGTGGTGAGGCGCTCTCCATCAACTTCTGCATGCATCATCACTGAGGTGATGTCGTCTACTGGGTTTTGCAAGCGATCTTCACCCAACGCTTGTGCATAGTTGAACATCTCTAAGCCGGCCATGAGAAGGTCGTCGATGCTGGTGACGAGTTCTGGGTCGCCAACACCAAGGATGGTGTTGGTCCACTTGAAAATTTGTGCAAAGTCGGCGCGGGGAATGCCCATCATTTCGCAAATGATTTCGAGTGGGAATGGGGCGGCGATTTCATTTACGAAATCGCATTCACCGTTGGGAAACTTTGCGATGATGTTGTCGACAAGTTCAGTTGCCTTGTTCGTGACAAAATCTTCAACGCGCTTAATTTCTTTCGGTGCGAAGCCTTTCGAAACAATGGAACGCAAACGGAAGTGCTTGGGGTCGTCCATCGCAATGATGGAGCCAAAGAATTCATTGAGTTCTACGGTGAGGTCGGCGATGTTTGAACCTTTGCCGCTGCAAAAAAGCTCGGGGTGGCGGCTGACATGCCAAATATCGTCGTGGCGAGTGAGGGCGATATAGCCAGGGCCCCGTGGAATGGGGGAGTCTTCAAATTCCCACTCTTCGAAAAACTGGAATGGCGATTCTTGGCGCAAGGTATGAAATGCCCCTTCGCGATACGCACGATCTTTCGCCCAAAACTCTGGGTCTGAGATGTTGATTTCAGAGAGGGGCACCTTGGCGATATTCATGTACCCGATGGTAGGGCGGATCACGCAAATGAGAGAACTCTCTGCGAACATATCTTGGTGAGTTTCCGTGATGTTGACCCTGAACCGTCACATGAGTTCACGTTTTTTGTTGATGCTGAAACGTATATGTCTTATGGCGGAGAGCTCGATGCCACCGAGCAAGACCTGCATGACTTAGGGATCGAGGGCGTTGACATCCCGCGGGGCTATGCAAGCGACCTGGGGGAGCGCATTCCCATCCGAGTGCGGGCAACTGCACGGGGGCTGCAGGCGTATGCGCGGCTCATTCACCTGCATGATCCCCTGCAACTAGAAGAGATGCAGCGGGTGATCTCAAACAGGTCATAGTTGGGCTTGGAGCACAACCTTACCGATGGGTAAGTTATGGGGGTGCCCGTTCGGGGCCGCATCACACACAGGGGTAGTTATGCCAGAAGCAGTCATCGTCGCCACCGCTCGTAGCCCAATTGGGCGTGCAATGAAGGGTTCGCTCATCGATTTGCGACCCGACGATATGAGTGCACAAATTGTGCGCGCACTCATGGCAAAAGTTCCGCAGGTGAAGCCATCTGATGTGGAAGACCTCATGTTGGGTATTGGTCAGCCTGCAGGCGAAGGTGGTTTCAACATCGGTCGTATGGTTGCCATCCTTGCTGGCCTCGACGATGTTCCTGGTGTCACCGTGAATCGTTACTGCTCATCTTCATTGCAGACCATTCGCATGGCTGCACATGCCATTCGTGCCGGAGAAGGCGACTGCTTTATTGCTGCTGGTGTAGAAACCGTCAGCCGCTACGCATCGGGTGCCAGCGACGTTGCACCGAACCCCATTTTCAAAGAGCCAGGTGCACGCACACGCACGCGTTCTGAAGGTGGTCATGGCCCATGGACCCCGCCAGTGGGTTTGCCCGATGCATACATTGCAATGGGTCAAACAGCAGAGAACGTAGTTGAAGTAGAAAAAGTTTCGCGTGAAGAAATGGACCACTTTGGCGTGCGTTCGCACAACCTTGCAGTAGCGCACCAGGAAAACGGTTTCTTCGAGCGCGAAATTACTCCGCTCACTTTGCCAAACGGAACAGTTGTTTCAAAAGACGACGGCCCGCGTGCTGGCACAACGTATGAAGCAACATCACAGTTGAAGCCAGTGTTTCGCCCCGATGGTTCCATCACAGCAGGCAATGCTTGCCCATTGAACGACGGTGCAGCAGCGGTCATGGTGATGAGCGATACCAAGGCAAAACAACTTGGCCTCACTCCACTTGCTCGCATTGTGTCGAGCGGTGTGTCGGGTTTGAACCCCGAGATCATGGGACTCGGACCCATTGAAGCTTGCCGCCAGGCATTGAAGCGTGCGGGCATGACTATTGACCAAATTGACTTGGTGGAAATTAACGAGGCATTTGCTGCTCAAGTTCTTCCATCAGCAAAGCACTTGGGTATTCCAATGGAAAAACTCAACATTCACGGCGGTGGCATTGCCCTTGGTCATCCATTCGGTATGACCGGTGCGCGCATTATGACAACGCTCATCAACGGCTTGCAGTGGGAAGACAAAACGTTCGGCATGGAAACAATGTGCGTTGGCGGAGGCCAGGGCATGGCAATGATTGTGGAGCGCCTCAGCTAGTTGATGCGTTAAAGCAACTGGTGCTTACGTGCCATTAGCTGTGCAGTAGTTGATATCAACAACATCAAGCAGGCTGCAACAATGAAAGTTGTTGCGGGTCCGTAGCGTCCGTAGATCAGCGGGCTCGTGAACGCCATGAGTGATGCGGCAACGAGGTTGCTTGCACCCGATAATCCTTGTGCGGCTGCTGCGCGCCCTGGTGGAGCTACTGCAGCCATTGTTGCCTGCGATGCAGGAACGGAAATGGCTTGGAAAACACCTTCCACCATGGAAACGATGATGATGGCAACGGGGGCAGTGAACAATCCGTAACTTCCCGTAATGGGGGCAACAATAAAAATGGCGTACAGCGCAACGCGCAGGGCTCCCCATTTATCGGCAAGTTTCCCGCCGAAACGCGAGAGTAAAACAAAGGGCAACCCGTATAACAAAAATGAGAGACCCACAATGAAGTTGGTTGCTCCACGGTCGGTGAGGTAACGATCCCATAAGGCGTCATAAACACCTATCGGCAAGAAGAGGCTCATGGTGGTGAGTGCAGCAATACGCACACCGGGATAACGGAACAGTGTCAGGCTGAGTTTTTTCGACTCTGAGCTGTGCTCAAGTTGCGGCAGATGTTTCACCGACAAGATGAGTGCTGCAAAGAGTGCGATTCCGGCAAAAACAAGAAACGTTGAACGAAGCCCAAGTGGGTCGAGAAGTATGCCGCCAAGGAACGGGCCACCAACGATGCCCGCGGTTTCCATTCCCGCTAATCGGCCAAGGCGTTCAGCGGCGCGATTTTTGTCGAGGTGTGCGGCTACCGCACGCGCTGCGGGTTGAGTGCAACCGAAGGAAATGCCCACAATGGCGCGGGCAATAATGAATTGCCACAGGGTGTTGCCGAAGGCGAAAAAGACCGAACCGCAGCATGCGAAAACCAAACCGAGCACCATCAGATTTTTCGGTTGTCGTGAATCGGCAAAGGGCGCTAGAAAAACTTGAGTGATGAGGCCAACAAAGAAACCAATACCCGCAATGAGACCTAACCCTGCATCACCAAAGCCGTACTTATCTTGAAGGTCACCTAGTGCTGCAAAGATGATGGAGTTCGATACCGCAGTTGCAAAAACCGCGAACATCAAGACGCTGATAGTTGCGGTATCGCGTTCTTCTTTACTGTGGTGCTTCGCGGTGGTCATGAAAGTTCTTTAGCGTTGTGAAGCTTCGCGCAGCACTGCCTCATTGAATGCTGGCCAGTACTCCATGCCCCATTCAGTGAAGTCACGATTCGCGAGCATCACGCATGCAACATCGGCGACGGGGTCGACCCATAAAAAAGTGCCGGTTCCGCCAAAGTGGCCCCATGTTGCGCCGCTATTACTTGGCGCGGTCCAATGCGGTTGTTTGGTGCCACGTAGTTCTGGGCCTAAACCCCACGGGCAGGGGTCGAATCGGCCGAGACCCGGAACAACGCCTTCAAGGCTAGGGAACTGTGCAGTTGTCATGTCGCGCACGGTTTCGCGCGACAAGAGAGTGGGGCGACGCAACTCGGCTGTGAAGAGTGCGCAATCGGCAATGTTGCTGCGCACATCTTTTGCAGGGGAGCCTTCGAGCACAGTGGAAGTGAGATGCAACGGTACACACACTGCTTCGTGGAGGTATTCGTCGAAGGCCATCTCTGCACGTTGTGCAATATGGTCGGCCAACATTTCTATTCCGGTGTTGGAATAGATGCGCTTGCGTTCGGGTGATGTAATGGCATTCACGCCATCGAAGGAATAGCCGCCGGCATGGCACAGCAAGTGACGAACGGTGCAACCTTCTTGGCCAACGGGGTCGGCAAGCGAAATGGTTCCATCTTCAACGGCAATCATTGCTGCCCAGGCAGTGAAGAGTTTGCTCACAGACGCAATGCGTACTGTTTTTGCAGTGTCGCCGTGGGTGAAGGTTTCACCGCGCCTGTTGATGACTGCGACCGCACAAAAGTCGACAGGCCAGGTATTGAGAAGCGAAAATGAAGAAAGTGTTTGGGTCATAGTGTGAAAAGCTCTAGGCGTTCAGATTAGAACGAATGAGCTCGGCAACACGGAATGCCAAATCGAGCGACTGGCGGCCATTCAATCGGGGGTCGCACACTGTTTGGTAACGGTCGTCAAGATCGGTGTCGCTCAAGGCATCGGTGCCACCTAAGCATTCGGTGACCGCATCGCCAGTGAGTTCAATGTGAATACCACCAGGCCATGTGCCTTCAGCGCGGTGCGCACGAACGAAGCCAGCAATTTCAGTAACGATGTCTTCAAAACGACGTGTTTTGCGACCACCAGTGGAAGTAATGGTGTTGCCGTGCATTGGGTCGCATGCCCACACCACGGGGTGGCCAGCATCGCGTACAGCACGCAAAAGCGGGCGCAGTTTGTCTTCCACGTCATTAGCGCCCATACGGGCGATGAGAGTGAGTCGGCCCGGAATGCGGGTGGGGTTGAGTGCTTGGCAGAGTTCAATAACGAACTCTGGGGTAGCAGTAGGCCCTACTTTGCAGCCGACGGGGTTGTGTACACCACGCAAGAATTCAATGTGTGCACCATCGAGTTGACGTGTGCGCTCACCAATCCACAACATGTGTGCAGAGCAGTCGTACCAATCGCCGGTGAGTGAGTCTTGGCGGGTGAGTGCTTCTTCGTAACCCAAGATGAGTGCTTCGTGTGAAGTAAACACGTCTACTTCGTGCAAGTTGGCATTGTTTTC
>Ga0102923_1000397_pt1 | contig 12071 bp, 11 predicted proteins | sample Colrivmeta156902_FD_78206 | JGI IMG/M metagenome (GOLD analysis project Ga0102923, IMG submission 78206) | Estuarine microbial communities from the Columbia River estuary - metaG 1569-02 | ecosystem: Environmental > Aquatic > Marine > Intertidal zone > Estuary | place: USA: Columbia River...
GCATCCTACGAAATTATAACTATTTTTGAAAACACTTTACCCCTTGCCATGGCAGAAATTGATATTTCGAAACTCACCAAACTATATTATTCCATTGGAGAGTTAGCAAAAATGCTTGATGTGAATGCATCCTTGTTACGTTTTTGGGAAAAAGAATTCGAATTTCAAGTAGGAAAAAAGAATGCTAAAGGTAACCGTATGTATGGCATAAAAGAAATCGCCTTCATCAATCACGTATATCAACTGGTTAAAATTCAAGGATTCACCTTAGACGGGGCAAAACAACAACTGAAGCAGAACAAACCCAGCTCAGGACAAACCAAAATGAAAAAGCAACAAGAGCTTATTGATCGGTTAGAATCAATTAAAGAGCGATTAACTGCTCTTAAAACTTGGTAAACGGAATAAACCGAGGAACTCGTTTTTGATATTCTTTATATTCAGGATATTTAGCAGCTGAAATATCTTCAGAAAAATCAGAACTACCTTTAAATAATATCACAAGCAAAACACAGCCTGCAATCGACCAATTAATCCATTCTCCTGTGGCTACCACCGAGAAGAAATAAAATACGATCCAAATACTTTGCTCCATGGCATAATTTGGATGACGAACAAGTCCCCATAGTCCTGTCCTAACAAAACCATGTGCATATTCACCTAAAGGCTCACCCGCATTGATACGGCGGTATTTTTCTTTTTGGAAATTCCATTGTTGTTGGTCCGCTACAAACTCAATGGCAACAAACATCACATAAATTGCAGCCAGTATGGCATCCCAAATTCCAAGCGGCTTATCTCCTACTGCAGTAACAATTGGAACGGTAAAGAGAAAAATGAGTACATTTTGATACGCACTAATGAAGAACAAATTAAAAATCATCCAAACAAATTTGTTTGAAAATCCAGGACGTTTTCTTAGAATTTCCCAACGATAATCTTCTTCACCCGCCCAAAATTTAAGGGTGTAGGCTCCTCTACGAGCGAAATTACCGGTAAGACGAATCCCCCAGATAGAAACTAAAACAGCCATAAGTACCATTCGATCTGGAAAATCAGCTACAGCTGCCATATGCCACACATAGTAAATTGGAACAACACTCCACAATTTATCCACTTGAGAATTATTTCTAGAAAGTTCTCCTACAAGAAAACAATAAGCGACTACGGCACCTACCACATACACCATATGATCAACTAAAATGCTGTGCTGCAACGCTGATAAGGGTGTTCCGAAATAAAATGAAACAATGGGTAATACAACCACTGTGAAAATCAATAAAAGAATTGTTACTAGCATACGTAATTAATTTAAATATATCCTGCTTTTTCAGCAGCGAATGGATAGAACGAGCCGTTGGAAACAGCAATCAATTGATTTTGTTCATTCCGAATCTCTGCGGCCATAAAGATAACTTTTTTACCTTTTCGGATTGCTTTTGATCGACAAACAATTAAATCATCCAAATGTACTGCTTGAATAAAATTAACTTGCATTTCAATGGTGGAGACCACTTGACCATCGTCTGCAACGAGTGTTAAGGCACCTGCTCCCATGGTTGCATCTAACAAGGTAGTAAGCACTCCGCCGTGCGTAAACCCTGGCGTAGCTAGGTGATTGGATTGAATGTGTAACGAATAACTTACAACACCATCTTCATGCGTATCAAATTCGAAACCCAAGAGATCAACGAAGGCGTTATGCCTACAATATTGATCAATTAACCCTAATCCTCTATCGGTTCTAGCCATTGAAAAAATTCGTTCGTAAGATTTCTATGGACCGGCCCGTAATCAGCCGTTTTGACCCAGCAGTTCACATTCAATTTACCTGATTTTGATTCCAACTCAGAAAAATATATCAATGGAGCAGGATCCGTAAGTATCAGTGAATTAGCCGAAAGTACTCCTTGGATTTTTGACATAATCGCAGCGGTATCTGATCCATACTTTATCGGAAAAACAATATCTACGCGTCGTTTTCCTTCCTTCGTAAAATTGATAATGGTACCATTAACCAAAGGGCCATTCGGAAGAATAATGGTTTTGTTGTCAGGCGTTTTAACATAGGTGTTAAAAATCTGTATTTCTGTTACCTCCCCAGTCACGAGTAATGCCGTGATGGTGTCATGCAACTTAAATGGTTTTATCACTAAAATTAAGATGCCCCCAGCGAAGTTACTTAAGGTACCAGAGAATGCCATACCTACAGCAATACCTGCAGCACCGAGTACGGTCACAAAGGAAGTCATGGCAAAGCCAAGCTGACTAATTGCGGTTAATACCACGAGTACTTTTGATGAAATCGAGGAAAAACTTGCTACAAAGGAAATCAACCCTTCATCAGCGCGTCTTCGCTTCATTACTTCAGAAATAACTCTACCTATGCGATTGGATAACCAAAATCCAACCACCAAAATAATAATAGCCAAAATGATATTAATCCCTACATGAGATAAATACTGGAGTATATCGACATATTTGTACCCAAGAATTGAGTCTGTTTTAAACATAGCAATTTAAATAATCAGATCAAAAGTAGTAAATTTCAGCCGTTATGAATATGGAATATACTTTCACAGCCATTACAGATGAAATATCCATGTGGGATTCTGTATTCTCTCCAACTGAATGCAACCTTTTTTTCGAACATTGTTTACGTTTAAACACGCTGCATCAAGGAGAAATACTAATGTTCGGCAAACGTGTACCTATTCCGAGGCTGGAGTCTTTTCATTGCAATGAAGCAATCAACTACACCTACTCCGGTAAACTGCTAAAATCCGCCCCTTTTACATCGGAGCTATTAGATATCAAAACTAAGGTAGAAATGATTACCGGTCATTCCTTTAATTGCGTATTAATCAATTTGTATCGCAATGGACAAGATTCCAACGGATGGCATGCTGACAATGAGAAAGAACTTGGGGAAAATCCAATCATTGCCTCTGTTAGCTTTGGTGCCACCCGAACCTTTAAGCTCCGATCCATGGAAGGAACTGAAAAGTATTCCGTAGCGTTAAGAGCTGGCTCATTGCTACTAATGGGCAAACAGGTTCAATATCAATTTAAACATTGTATACCGAAAGAACCGAAAATAACTAAGCCAAGAGTTAATCTAACCTTTCGAACGATTCTTGAATCCCGGTAATTATTCCTTCACACAATCCACTTGTGGTAGCCATCACCTGATTAATACCACATGTTTTAATAAGCCATCTAACTTCCAAAGCAGCTAAATGCAGGTATTTTCTTCGCACATCAGGAACCCCATCCAGTGCAAGTCGTTGTTGATAGGACGTATGAATTAATTGATCTAATAGTTCAGCTAACCTTAATAAATCCAAGGAAGCGAAAACCCCATCTCGGATAGATTCTTTATATAAAAGCCAAAAGAATGTTTCAAAAGCACCAGCAGCACCAATTAAGGTATCTGTAGTTGGCAATAACCGTTTTGATTCCTCATTAAATAGCATTTCAAATCGCACGATATCATCTTCCGACAAAGGTTTATTGAAATCAATATCAGTGAGTAAGCGTGTTACGCCAATATTTAGTGAAAAGACCTGATTTAATTGATCATTTCGGAACACTATTAGCTCAGTACTTCCGCCACCTATATCCATAATAATTCCATCGGACGTGATATTCGATAACATCTTGATTCCTGAATAAACAAGCTTAGCCTCTTGTATTCCCGAAATAACATCGATGTTGAGTCCGGTTTTTTCATGTAGTTCATCACACCAGGCCTTACTATTCACTGCATCTCTCAGGGCACTCGTGCCGCAAGCTTGTAAAATGTCTACGTTAAATTCGTTGGCAGTTTGTATGAAGCGAATTAAACAGGAAATGGCTCGTTGCAAGGCCTCTTCTGTGAGCTCCATGGATGGATACATGCCTGTTCCAATACCAACCCACTGTTTTTCCCGATATAAAACCTCTAGTTTCCCTTTAGAAAACTGAGCAAGCAGTAAATCAAATGTATTTGTTCCTAAATCAATAGCACCAATTATCATCGGCCTATTTTTTGAGCCAAGAAAACCATAGCTTCATACTCCATCGATGACCAAAAGACAAAATTCCATGTTTGAAAATTCGTGCAGCCAAAGAAATAAATAAGGTGCCCACTAGTAATTGAATCACCCATGAAATTAAAATCATGAGGTATTGACTCAACGAAACGCCTACTGTTACCTTCACCATGGAAACCATACCGGATGTCCAAGGAAAATAGCTAAAAAACTTCGTTAATCCGGAATCAGGATAGGTCATGGTATTGTAGCCAGCAAAGATGGTAAGCCCCAAAAAAATCCAAATAGGAATTACAAATTGTTGTCCATCCGATTCATCGCCACTCATAGCTCCCATGATGGTGAAAAACGAGGCAAAAATCCAATAGGTTCCAATAAAGAAAATCAAAAAGTTAGGCAAAAGCCACAAGTAATTAATTCGATGAAATAGTAAATCGATGTGTTCATTTTGTTGCATCATCGTTTCCATTCCTAGCGCTTTTAGCTGTTGATCAGAAACTTGCACACCATTTAAGTGATCGGGTGTAAACAAGTCATTCATTAGGAATTGTTGAAATACAACCAAGCCAATTCCAACAATGCTTATCCAAAAAATCAATTGAACAAAAGAGGCAAGTAAATTACCGAAAATCTTACCTAACATTAACTGATGCGATTTAACACTGGCCAAAATAACCTCTGAGATTCGATTTATCTTTTCACGGTTAATGCTTTTAGTGATGTTCGTTCCGAAAATGGCAATAAAGAAAATCATGATATAACCGAGAAAATATCCGACCCAAGCGGTTGTTTCATCGGATGTATCAAAGGGATCATCAACATTTCGAAAATCAATATTCAATGGCTGCTTTATCTTGCGAAATTCCTCCACTTCTAGGTTGGTAAATTGCTCGATTAATACCTCTTCCAGTCTTCTTTCTATCTCAAATTTCAATTTCATTTTCAACTGAAGATTAGGGTCTTCTCGATGAAACAAAAACACTTTTTTATTGATAATCACCTTTTCATTGATTTCAATAAGCGCATCAAAGGATTTAAACTTAGGATCAGATTTAAACGACTCAAACTCTATATAATCATCATAAAAATAGTAGGTAACATGTTCGGATGGACGAGAAGAAATCTTATTCTCAAATAAATTTGTTGGATCACTTATGAGTACCTTCATTGAGCTCACCCCCTGATTCCCTGACTCTAACAAGACATAAACCATCGCAAGAATCAACAAGGGCCCTAACAGCAACATTAATCTAAATGATCGATTATTCAATCGTTCAAACAATTCACGAACAGCAATTAACCAACTTTTATTCATGGTTATTCTGAGTTACTAGTTTAAGAAAAATATCCTGCATACCCGGCAATTGTTCTTCAATTAATTGAAGGGTGAGCGCTGAAGACAAGGCATTGAACACCTCATTAAAAGTCTGCCCTTGTCTACTTTTAATCACAGCCTCATGCCATTGATTACCAAGTTCAACGGTCGACAAAATTTCAAATCCTGTCCATAAAGCATTTGCAAAAGCAATTTGATTCCCTTGAAATCTCACCTTGTATGCTCCTGTTTTATACTTCGACCTCAGCATAGCTACTTGATCGTGTGCAATCACTCTACCTTGATGAATCAGAGCCACTTCATCACAAATTTCTTCCACACTATTCATGTTGTGTGTAGAGAAAATTATCGTTTTACCTTCCGCTTTAAATGTCCTGATTTGATCAAGAATTAATTGAATATTCAGGGGGTCAAACCCACTTAAGGGTTCATCCAAAATAATAATCTGTGGATCATGAAGGATAGTCCCGATAAACTGTACTTTTTGGGCCATGCCTTTGGATAAGGAATCAATTCGTTTATTTGACCATGCCTGAATTTCAAATTTATCAAGCCATTTTCTTGCCGCGTGAAGGGCCTGATTTCGATTCAATCCGCGGATACGGGCTAAGAAAACCAGATGATCAAGTACTTTCATTTCACGGTAAAGCCCCCGTTCCTCAGGGAGATAGCCAAATGCACTTACATGTTGCGCATTTAAGGGAATGCCCGCAATCAATATCTTACCAGCACTGGGCTCTAGAATTTGATTTAATATTCGAATCAAGGTGGTTTTACCGGCACCATTTGGACCAATTATACCAAAAACACTTCCTTTAGGAATGATTAAATTTATTCCATCCAAGGCCTGTTTTTGATTGAAAAACTTATTGACTTCGATTATCTCAATCATTCAACGAAACTAATGATTATTTCGTTTTACCCGTAATTCTTTCCAACGAAATCGACGAGAGACCACCAATAAAAAGATGGCCAAAGAAACCAATAACCAAGCAAAAGATGCCATAGTGAAATCTAGGGAATCCATTTTCAATAAGGCTTTCGTTTGAAAGGCTTGGTCTGAGGAGGTCACTAGAATTCCGGTTACAAAATTATTTGCAAGATGAAACCCAAAGGGTATTTCGATTCCTTGATCAAGAAACGCAATGAGCGACAAGGCAATGCCTAAGGTTATATAAATGCCCAACAACCAATACCCTTGTGCGGTAACTTCTGGATTACCGATGTGCATTAGGCCAAACATTACGCCACTCAGGATTATAGTGAACGGGATAGATTTTGTGCGTTTTGCTAATCCTTGAAATAAAAAACCTCGGAATAACAGCTCTTCAAAAAGAACTTGAAACGGAAGGCAAATGCCCAGTAATATACAGGTAGTGAAAAATGAGCGCCACTCAAATTGCAAGGTATACTTTGACGGGCTTATGTACCAATCCACTAAGGTTGGAAGAATAATTAAGGTAGCCCATAACACAAATGAAAAAAAGATTCGATTTATGTCGATTTTAATTCTCGAGGTAAACCATGTGATTAGCGAAACCTTGTGGATGAATTGTGTGCTAGCGAAGAATCCTATCAATCCGAAGAAAAAAGGAATCATTTGCAAAAGGAAAAGTTTGGTAAAACCAAAATAGGAAACTAAGTCCGTCATGGTCTTACCGCGATCCAAGGGATATAAAAATAAGATGGGGGAATTACCAAGAATAAACCCTCCAATTACCAATATAAAGGTCAGTAGAACCTTTAGCGGCCGATAGTCACCATAATCCCAAGTAGATTCAAAACTACTCATGAAAACATGTCTCTCACTCGCTTAAAGAATCCGCCTTCTTTTTCTCGCTCTGTGGGTTTAAAATTGGCATTATCTCGGTTATTTTCAAACCATTCTTTTTCTTCCTTAGCAAGTTTGGTAGGTGTCCACACATGAATATGAACAAATTGATCCCCTGTTCCATACCCTTGAATATTCGGAAGTCCTTTTCCTTTTAATCTAAGCACTTTACCGCTTTGAGTTCCTGGGTCGATTTTAATTTTCACTTTGCCATTAATGGTTGGAATCTCTAGAGAAGCTCCGAGAATTGCATCCGTCAAGGAAACTACCGCTTCAAAATGTATATGTTCATTTTCACGCTTTAATTCAGCATGATCCGCCTCTTCAATCACCACAATTAAATCCCCATTTACTCCATTGAAAGGCCCTGCATTCCCCTTACCTCGAACTGAAAGTTGCATTCCATCCTCAACTCCACCTGGAATTTCGATTTCAATAACTTCTTCTTGTTTGCGCAATCCGTACTGATCTGTATCGCTTGGTTTTTGGTCGATCATTTGTCCGGCCCCTTGGCATACATTACACGTAGTTTGCGTCTGCATGGCCCCTAAAAACGTTTGAGTCATTTGGGTCATCCTTCCGGCGCCCTTACATGTAGAACATGTTTTGAACGTTACCCCGTCAGCCTGAACTAACTTATTAACCTTAATTTTCTTTTTAACACCGGTGGCAATTTCCTCCAGCGTTAATTTCATTTTTACTCGAAGGTTAGACCCTTTAACCACGCGTTTACCGCTTCGACTACCACCAAAACTTCCACCCCCAAAAGCGCTTCCAAAGATGTCACCAAACTGGGAGAAGATATCGTCCATATTCATGCCACCGCCACTGAATCCACCTTGCCCCATTCCCGCATGACCAAAACGATCGTATGTAGCGCGTTTCTCTGAATTACTTAAAATCTCATACGCTTCCGCTGCTTCTTTGAATTTGTCTTCAGCTGACGGATCATCCTGATTTTTGTCTGGGTGATATTTTAACGCTAATTTTCTGTAGGCACTTTTTATTTCGGCTTCAGAAGCATTTTTAGCCACGCCTAGCACATCGTAATAATCTCTTTTTTGACTCATAACCTTATTGTCCGACCGCTACTTTTGCGAAGCGGATCACTTTGTCGTTTAAATAATAACCCTTTTCTACCTGATCTATCACTTTTCCTTTCATAGATTCATCTTCAACTGGAACATTGGCAATGGCCTCGTGAAGATTATAATCAAAAGGCTGGTTCATTGCATCAATCGGTTTCAACCCTTTAGCTTCTAGAATTTGACCTAACTTGGTATATATCAATTGAAAACCTTCTTTAACAACGGCTATATCGGTAACATGTTCATTGTTTTTACTTGCCCGTTCGAAATCATCCAAAATGGGAAGCATAGCTACAATCATTTGTTGGCTTGCTGAAGATAAGTATTCTGCTTTTTCACGCGCAGAACGTCGTCTGTAATTTTCAAACTCTGCATAAAGCCGAAGGAATTTATCTTCTTGTTCCTTTAATTTCGTCTCAAAATCAAGGGAAGGTTCAGTAGGAGCTTGGTTAGCGTCATTGCTCGGATTATTCTCCGCTTCGTGGTGTAGTTGTTCTTCATTTGAATTCGCTTGATCCACTGTATTATCTTCCATAGCATTATTTTTTAGTTTACTCATCTAAGTTTCTTTGGGTCGTGCTACACAAATTGAATTCCATATCTGTAATTCACCACAACAAAAGACATAATGTCAGTGTTAATGCAACAAGATGAAATCAATGTCAGTATTTAGCTGAAATTTCGACACATCTCGATCAAGCGTTTGGCCTTGTGCTCGTCAAAAATAAGCACTTCTTCGGAGAACATGGAATCTGGATCCAAGGATTGCTTTCCAGTGGCTGAAAAATGAATGGCATCCGGGGCTACATGTTCTATGATTAACGGCAAGTTCGCTAAGTTGATTCCGCCACCTGGCATAATCTCGATTCGACCTTTCGACTCTTTTTTCATGGATGCTAACACAGGAATTCCGTGTGCAATCGTAGTCGATAACCCAGAAGACAATACCCGGTTATACCCCACATCAACCAACCATTGGAACTCTTGTTTCCACTCCACCAAATCGTCAAACGCTCTATGAAATGTTAGAGATTTTGTAAAGTTGCTTCGAATGCGTTCAAGTATCGGTCGATTCAATCGCATCGTATCTGTTAACAAACCTACTACTATTCCATCTACCCCCATGCGTTGAAATTCAAGTACATCGGCAAGAATAATTTCTATTTCGTGCGCATTGTAAACAAAACCGCCACTTCTAGGTCGAATTAATACATGCGTCTCGATGCCTAAATCCTTTGCTTTCTGTACAAATCCTAGTGAAGGTGTGATGCCACCCTGTTCTAAATTCACACAAAGTTCTATGCGATCTACGCCTAGCGTTTTCGCTGCCAACAAGGCTTCTACGGAAGCCACACACAACTCAATTTTCATGCTACAAAAATGCAAAATTCTTAGCCACAACAAACTAAAAAAAATGGACAAAATCGCTATATTTGCACTCAAATTTGATCTATGTCAACCATCAACGAAGCAACCCTCGAATTCGATGCCTTCAAGCAAGAAGTGCTCTCGGATTACAAATTAGCGTGCATATCTCGAGAGGCATCCCTACTCGGCAGAAAGGAAGTACTTACTGGTAAGGCGAAATTTGGGATTTTCGGTGACGGGAAAGAATTAGCACAATTAGCACTAGCAAAGTACTTTAAACCAGGAGATTTTAGGTCTGGATACTACAGAGATCAAACATGGATGATGGCGATTGGCGCCCTAAGTGTTCAAGCCTATTTTTCTGGACTCTACGCACACACGGATGTAGCCGTTGAGCCTCAATCTGCGGGCCGGCAAATGGGAGGTCATTTTGCCACCAGAAATCTCGACGATCAAGGGCAATGGAAAAACTTAACCCAACAAAAAAACAGTTCGGCAGACATCTCTCCGACGGCCGGACAAATGCCGCGTCTATTAGGCTTGGCCCTGGCATCCAAAATTTACAGAAACAACCCTGCCTTACATACCGAAGAATTTCAACAATTTTCGATTAAAGGAAACGAAGTTGCCTTTGGGTCGATTGGCGATGCTTCTACGTCTGAAGGGCCTTTTTGGGAAACATTAAACGCCGCGGGAGTTTTACAGGTCCCCATGGTGATGTCCGTTTGGGATGATGGATACGGTATTTCAGTACCAAGAGAACTTCAAACTACAAAAAATAGCATTTCAGAGGCCTTAGCAGGTTTTCAACGCACAGCGGAAAATCCAGGATTTGAAATTCTAACGACCAAAGGTTGGGATTACGCACATTTATGCCAAACCTATGAGAAGGCCGTTCATATAGCGCGCACCGAACACGTGCCTGTTTTAGTGCATGTACAAGAGGTAAATCAACCGCAAGGGCACTCTACTTCAGGATCTCACGAACGGTATAAAAGTACGGAACGCATGGAATGGGAGAAAACCCATGACTGTATTGCTAAATTTAAGGAATGGATTCTTGCATTTGACAAAGGTCCTTCAGCACTAGCGACTTTGGAAGAACTTGACCAGTTATCCGAGCAAGCGAAAGAAGAAGTTAAAGAATCGAAAAACAAAGCATGGGCTTTATTCACAGAAGATATTAAAAAAGATAGTTTGTCTTTAGAAGGTATTTTAAGTGGGTTAATACAAGAAGGAACGTTAAGCAATTCATTTCAATCAGAATTAGATGCATTGATTAAAAACCGTGAGCCTCAACGAAAAGATGTGTTTTCCTTGGCACGACGAGCCCTTAGAAGCCTTCGCGGCGTAGAATCTACTAACAAAACGGTGCTTAGCCAATGGTTGAGCAAGAAAAAAGAGGAAAGTCACGACCGTTATTCTTCCTACTTATACAGTGAATCCAATGATCAAATTGGAAATATCCCTTCGATTGAACCTACATACGATTCCGATGCTCCTATGGAGGACGGTCGGATTATTTTACGGGAAAACTACCGCATATTATTGGAGAAGTATCCGAACTTGCTGGTATTTGGTGAAGATGCGGGGAAAATCGGCGGAGTAAATCAATCCCTAGAAGGCTTACAAGAAACCTTTGGTGATTTGCGTGTATTCGATACGGGTATTCGTGAATGCACGATCATTGGTCAAGGCATTGGAATGGCCATGCGCGGACTTCGCCCGATTGCCGAGATTCAGTACTTGGATTACTTATTATATGCCATTCAAATTTTGTCTGACGACCTTGCTACGGTGCAATATCGTACCAAAGGAGGACAAAAAGCGCCGCTAATTATCAGCACACGAGGTCATCGCTTAGAAGGGGTATGGCACAGCGGTTCTCCTATGGGAATGATCATCAATTCATTGCGCGGAATGCATGTGTGTGTGCCAAGAAACATGACAAAAGCCGCAGGATTTTACAACACCCTGATGGAGGCAGATGAACCGGCATTAGTTATAGAACCACTTAACGGATATCGAACCAAAGAAAAAATGCCTACCAATTTGGGTGAGTTCAAGCTTCCGCTTGGTCAAGTAGAGCGTTTAAGCGAAGGCTCCGATTTAACCTTGGTTTCTTATGGATCCACCCTAAATCTTTGCATACAGGCGTTACCTGTCTTGGAAGAATTAGGGATTTCGGTAGAACTACTTGATGTGCAGACCTTGCTTCCATTTGACTTATCGCATGACATTGTGAAATCACTTCAAAAGACAAATCGCTTGTTAATTGTAGATGAGGATGTTTCTGCAGGTGCAACGGCATATATTCTGGAAAAAGTATTAGTGGAGCAAAAAGGATATTACCACTTGGATGAAGCACCGCAAACGCTTAGTGCAAAAGACCATCGTCCGGCCTATGGTAGTGA
>Ga0102923_1000439_pt1 | contig 11605 bp, 8 predicted proteins | sample Colrivmeta156902_FD_78206 | JGI IMG/M metagenome (GOLD analysis project Ga0102923, IMG submission 78206) | Estuarine microbial communities from the Columbia River estuary - metaG 1569-02 | ecosystem: Environmental > Aquatic > Marine > Intertidal zone > Estuary | place: USA: Columbia River Estuary...
CACCACCGAGATCGATGATGTCATTCGCTTCGGTTTCGGTATTCGCTGGGCGCAGATGGGCCTCTTCGAAACCTACCGCATCGCCGGTGGCGAGGCAGGGATGGCGCACTTCCTTGCGCAGTTTGGTCCTTGCCTTAGCTGGCCATGGACCAAGCTCATGGACGTACCCGATCTCGACGAGGCACTCGTACAGAAGATCTCCTCGCAATCGGATGCACAGTCGGGCATGCGCAGCATTCGTGAGCTCGAGCGCATCCGCGACGACAATCTCGTGGCGATGATGCGTGCGCTGAAGGGCCGCAACTGGGCCTCCGGACAGATCCTGCGCGAGCACGACGCGCGCCTTCAGCAAACGGTACCCGCGCCCGACTGGTCGCAACCCGTCGAGACCGCCTCGCGCACCGTGCCGATCGACTGGACCGATTACAACGGGCACATGAACGAGGCGCGCTACCTCGAAATCTTCAGTGCAGCTACCGACCGCTTCATGCAGCTCGTGGGTTGCGATGCTGCGTACGTCGCGGCCGGCAACAGCTACTTCACGGTGGAGTCGCATCTGCAGCACATCGCCGAGGTGCATGCCGGAGCACACATCCGTGTGTCGACCCAATTGTTGTCGGGTGGCGGCAAACGCCTGCACCTCTACAGCCAACTATTCGACGAGGGGGGGCAGCTGCTCGCGACGGGTGAACAGCTGCTGATTCACGTGTCGCTGGAAACACGGCGTGCAACGCCGCCGGCCGCGTCCCTGCAGCAGCGGCTGCAGGAGATCGAGACGAGGCAGGCGGCACTGCCGCGGCCTGGGAGGTTGCACTGTGGGCAGCGGGACTGACGGTAGCAGTGACGGGCAGACGCCGAGGCGGGAGCCGCCGATCGACTGGCCGGTGTTCGGCATCACGGCCCTCGTGCTGGGCGGTGTCTGTGCGCTGATCTTCGCAGCCCCCGCGCGTGCCGGTGCGTTCATCAATGGTTTGTACGATGCCGTAACCCACAATCTCGGCTTCCTCTACCAGTGGTACGTGATCGCGCTGCTGATCTTCCTCGGCTACATCGTCTGCAGCCGACATGGCGCCATTCGCCTCGGCGGGCGCGATTGCAAGAGCGACTACAGCACGCTCAGTTGGATCGGCATGATCTTCTGTGCGGGTGTGGGCGCCACGCTCATCTATTGGGCGGTGGTGGAGTGGGCGTTCTACATCGACTCGCCGCCGCTCGGTGCGGCGCCGCGATCCACCGAGGCACTCGAGTGGGCCGCTACCTACGGGATTTTTCATTGGGGGCCGGTTGGCTGGGCCATTTTTTGTCTTCCGACGATCGCGATCGCCTACGCGTTCTACATGCGCGGCGAGCCGCATCTGCGACTGAGTTCGGGTTGCCTGCCGTTCCTGCCGGGTGGCGTGGGCAGCACGCGGGCGCGGATCATCGACTTCATCTACATGGCTAATCTGATTGGCGGCGGTGCGACCTCGCTCGGCCTCACGGCGCCCATGATCGCCGGCATCTTTGCCAAGATCTCGGGCGTTCCCCACGACTTCGCACTCGAGGCCACGGTGATCGGCATTAGCGTGCTGATCTTCGGGGCCAGCAGCTGGCTCGGACTCGAACGCGGGTTCAAGCGCCTCTCCGATGCCAACACCTGGATCGCATTGACGTTACTTTTTTACATCGTGGCCGTGGGGCCCACGATCTTCATCTTGCAGATGGGCACGAACTCGCTGGGGCTCATGCTGCAGGAATTCGTGCGTATGGTGACCTGGACAGACCCCGTCGAGCGCAGCGGTTTCGTCGAGAGCTGGACAATTTTTTATTGGGCGTGGTGGGTGGCCTACGGTCCCTTTGTCGCGATCTTCGCCACGCGCATTTCGCGCGGCCGAACGCTTCGAGAGTTGATTTTGGGGTTGATGGTGTTTGGCACCCTCGGCGCCGGCATTTTCTACATCGTCCTCGGCAACTACGCGATGCATCTCGAGCTGTCGCAGACGTTGAGTGTGACCACACTGATTCGCGAGCACTCCGGGCCGTACGCGCTTGCCGAAGTGCTCGGAACTTTGCCGTTCCCGACCGTCACCATGCTGGGCTTTCTCGTGGTGGCAGCGATTTTGATGGCCACGACCTACGATTCGGCTTCCTTCACATTGGCGTCGGTGGCTAGCCGCGACATCCGTGCGGGCGAGGACCCGGCGCGCTGGAACCGATTGTTCTGGGCGGTGGCCATCGGCATTCCGCCGATCGCCTTGCTGTTCGTCGAGGGTGGCGTGAAGGTGGTGCAATCGGCGACCGTCGTCGTGAGCCTGCCGCTGCTCGCCGTCGGAGTGCTGTTGGCACTGTCGATCCTGCGCATGATTCGCGAGGATGAGGCCGCCGGACGGCTCTGAGACTGTCGCGACGGCACAGTCGCGTCCGCTCTACGAAATGTCGCATTTTGGCCGATGATGTCGGGGCGGGACGCCCAAAATCCTCTGCACTCGTACGGGGGATGATCTCGTGAAGAACAATATCGAAATCGCGCAAGCCGCGACGTTGCGGCCTATTTCCGCCCTGGCGGCGGATCGTCTCGGCATTCCGGAAGAGGCGCTTGAGCCGTACGGTCGGCACAAGGCGAAGTTGTCGCTCTCGTATATCAATTCGCTCGCCGATCGACCGGACGGCAAGCTCGTGCTCGTCACGGCGATTTCGCCGACGCCCGCCGGAGAGGGCAAGACCACGACGACCGTAGGCCTTGGCGATGCCCTGAATCGCATTGGCAAGCGAGCCATCGTGTGTCTGCGCGAGCCCGCGCTCGGGCCGGTGTTCGGCATGAAGGGTGGTGCGGCGGGTGGCGGTTACGCACAAGTCGTGCCGATGGAAGACATTAACCTGCATTTCACCGGTGACTTCGCCGCCATCGCGCTCGCCAACAACCTGCTGGCCGCGATGATCGACAACCACATCCACCACGGCAATGAGCTCGGCTTCGACGTGCGGCGCATCACGTGGCGCCGGGTGGTGGACGTCAATGACCGCGCCCTGCGGCAGATCACCGCCTCGCTCGGTGGTACCGCGAACGGCTTTCCGCGCGAGGACGGATTCGACATCGTTGTCGCTTCCGAAGTGATGGCGATTTTCTGCCTCGCCACGAGCCTTGCTGATCTCAAGGAGCGTCTCGGCAAGATCGTCGTCGGCTACACGCGTGACCAGAAGCCCATTCTCGCGCGCGACCTCAAGGCGCATGGTGCGATGACCGTGCTGCTCAAAGATGCGCTCGCGCCGAATCTCGTGCAGACGCTCGAGAACAATCCAGCGATCATTCACGGCGGTCCGTTCGCCAATATCGCGCACGGCTGCAATTCGGTGATCGCGACGCGCGCTGCGCTCAAGCTCGGCGACTACGTCGTCACCGAGGCCGGCTTCGGTGCGGATCTCGGCGCCGAGAAGTTCGTCGACATCAAGTGCCGCAAGGCGGGTCTCAAGCCCGCCGCTGCAGTGATCGTGGCGACCGTGCGCGCCCTCAAGTACCACGGCGGCGTTGAAGTACCCGATCTTCGCACGGAGAACGTTGAGGCGCTGCGAAAGGGCATGGCCAATCTGGAGCGACACATCGCCAATGTGCGTGATCGCATGGGTCTGCCGTGCCTCGTCTCGATCAATCATCGTGCCGAGGACACTCCGGCCGAGATTCAGGCGCTGCACGAGCGGGCGAGTCACCTTGGCGTGAAGGTGGTCACCGCGCGGCATTTCGCCGAGGGCAGCGCTGGGGCGACGCAACTGGCCGAGGAAGTGGTCCGGCTGACTGAGCAGCCCAATTACTTCTCGATGATGTACGAGGACAGTCTGCCGCTTTGGCAAAAGATGAAAAAGGTGGCGACCGAACTCTACGGTGCCTCCGACATTACGGCCGACGCGAAGGTACGCGCCAGCATTCGCACGTTGCAGGAGAACGGCTACGGGCACTACCCCGTGTGCGTCGCCAAGACGCAGTACTCGTTCTCGACTGACCCCAAGTTGCGTGGCGCGCCGAGCGGTCACGTGGTCAACATCCGCGAAGTGCGCCTCGCAGCCGGTGCGGAGTTCATCGTCATGATCTGCGGGGACATCATGACCATGCCGGGTTTGCCGGCGATGCCCGCTGCATGCAACATCGACATCGACGAGGCAGGCCGCGTCGTCGGCATGTTCTAGGGGACACCGAATGGCGTGGGATGTCCTCAAGGCTGCAGAAATCATCGACGCTCACCGGCACCTCGACGGAGCGACCTTGCCGGTGCTGCGTGCGCTGCAGGAGGCTTTCGGGTATCTGCCCGAGGAGGCCACGGCGCAGGTAGCCGATGCGCTGAATCTCTCTCGCGCCGAAGTCCATGGCGTGATCAGTTTCTATCACGACTTTCGTCGCGCGCCGATCGGACGCACGAGCCTCAAGCTCTGCCGTGCCGAGGCGTGTCAGGCGATGGGTGCCGATGCACTGGCGAGCGAAGCCGCCGCGAAACTCGGTACGACGTGGCATGGCACGACCACGGATGGGCGAGTGACGCTCGAACCTGTGTTCTGCCTGGGTCTGTGTTCGGTAGCGCCTGCGGCACTTGTGGGTGACGAGTTTGTCGCTCGTGCTGATTGGCCACGGCTCGCTGCAGCACTCGATAAGTGTGGACGCTGATCGCATGAGCCGCACCCATCGCATTTTTGTTCCGGCCGATTCCGCGGCGCTCGCGCTTGGCGCTGACGCAGTCGCAGTGGCGATCGCCGACGAGGCTGCCCGACGCCAGCTGTCGGTGCAGATCGTGCGCACGGGTTCCCGTGGCATGCATTGGCTCGAGCCGCTGGTGGAGGTCGAGACCGCCTCGGGGCGCATCGGTTATGGACCCGTGGGTCTCGCCGATGTGGTGAGTTTGTTTGAGGCCGGCTGGCTTGAGGGTGCCGCCCATGCGCTGTGCATCGGCGCGCCCGAGGCGCACCCGTTCATGGCGCGCCAGACACGTTGGACCTTCGAGCGTTGCGGCGTCGTCGATCCACTGTCCTGGGAGGACTTCGTCGCTCACGGCGGCGGACAGGGGCTCGCGCAGGCACGCGCGCTCGGAACCGAGGCGACTCTTGCGGCGTTGATCGAATCCGGTCTGCGCGGGCGCGGTGGCGCGGGCTTCCCTGCGGGGATCAAGTGGCGCACCGTACGCGAGACGCAGGCGAACATTCGCTACGTCGTCTGCAACGCGGACGAGGGTGACTCCGGAACTTTCGCCGATCGCATGCTGATGGAGGGCGACCCGCTCGCCCTGATCGAGGGCATGGCGATCTGCGGCTTCGTGGTCGGTGCACGCAAGGGCTTCATCTACATTCGATCGGAGTACCCGCGCGCGATCCGGGTGCTCGAGCAGGCGCTCGAACTCGCGCGGACGCGCGGCCTGCTCGCTGACTGCGACATCGAATTGCGCATTGGAGCAGGCTCGTACGTATGCGGCGAGGAAACGGCGCTGCTCGAGAGCCTCGAGGGCAAGCGCGGCCAGGTTCGGGCCAAACCGCCACTGCCCGCACATGCCGGCCTATTCGGCAAGCCCACCGTGGTCAACAACGTGCTGACGCTCGCCACCGTGCCGTCGATCCTTGTGCGCGGCGCTGCGGGCTACGCGGCACTCGGCCACGGTCGCTCCCGTGGGACCATGCCGATTCAGCTCGCGGGCAATATCCGCCACGGCGGTCTGTTCGAGGCACCCTTCGGCATCAGCCTCGCCGAACTTGTCGATGAGATCGGAGGCGGCACGGCCTCCGGCCGTCCGGTTCGCGCCGTGCAGGTGGGCGGCCCCCTTGGCGCTTACTTCCCGCGAGCCCTGTTCGATACGCCGCTCGACTACGAGGCTTTCGCAGCCCGTGACGGACTCGTGGGTCACGGCGGCATTGTGGTGTTCGACGATACCGTCGACATGGTCCGTCAGGCGCGTTTCGCGATGGAATTCTGTGCGACGGAATCCTGCGGCAAGTGCACGCCGTGCCGTGTCGGGTCGGTACGCGGCATGGAAGTCGTCGATAAAATCATTGCCGGGCGGGATGTGGCTAGCAATCTCGCCCTGCTCGAAGATCTGTGTCATACACTGCGTCTAGGCTCGCTCTGTGCACTCGGCGGCTTCGTGCCGTTTCCCGTGCTGAGCGCCGTGCGCCACTTTCCGCAGGACTTTCAGCGCCCATGAATGCGATGCTGGATCGGGATTTCGGTACGCCCCCGTCAACGAGCGAGACGCGAGTGTCGGTGGAGATCGATGGCATGCGCATCGAGGTTCCGGCAGGCACTTCGGTGATGCGGGCCGCCGCAGAAGCGGGAGTCTCGATCCCCAAGCTCTGCGCCACCGATACGCTCGAAGCCTTTGGTTCCTGTCGGCTGTGTCTCGTCGAGATCGACGGGCGCGCTGGAACGCCCGCCTCCTGCACCACGCCGGTGGCGGAGGGCATGCGTATCCATACGCAGACGAACAAGTTGAAGTCGCTGCGTCGCGGCGTGATGGAACTCTACATCTCCGACCATCCGCTCGACTGTCTCACCTGTTCGGCTAACGGCGACTGCGAATTGCAGGACATGGCAGGGGCCGTGGGCTTGCGCGAAGTGCGCTATGGCTTCGACGGCGCCAACCATTTGTCGGCGCCGAAGGACGAATCGAATCCCTACTTCACGTTCGATGCCTCGAAGTGCATCGTCTGCTCGCGCTGCGTGCGAGCTTGCGATGAAGTGCAGGGTACGTTGGCGTTGACCGTGTCGGGCCGCGGCTTCGAGTCGAAGATCGCCGCGAGCGCCGAAGAGTCGTTCCTCGACTCCGAGTGCGTCTCCTGTGGCGCCTGCGTCAAGGCCTGTCCGACTGCGACACTCACTGAAAAAACCGTCATCGAAATCGGCCAGCCTGAGCGAAGCGTGCTCACAACCTGTGCCTACTGCGGTGTCGGTTGCAGCTTCAAGGCGCAAGTACGCGGCAACGAGGTCGTGCGGATGGTGCCGCATGACGACGGCAAGGCCAATCGCGGACACTCTTGCGTCAAGGGTCGGTTCGCCTGGGGTTACGCCACGCACCCGGATCGGGTGCTGACGCCGCTCGTGCGCGAACGCATCGATCAGCCCTGGCGCGAGGCGAGCTGGGAGGAGGCGGTCGGTCGCATCGCGAGCGAATTCCGCCGCATCCAGACGCAGTACGGCAAGGATTCTGTCGGTGCCGTGACCTCGTCCCGCTGCACCAACGAGGAAACCTTCCTCGTACAGAAGATGGTGCGTGCCGTGTTCGGCAACAATAACGTCGACACCTGCGCCCGCGTCTGCCACTCGCCCACGGGCTACGGACTCAAGCAGACCTTCGGTACCTCGGCGGGTACGCAGGACTTCGACTCGGTCATGCAGGCCGATGTGATGGTCGTGATCGGTGCGAATCCGACCGATGGCCATCCTGTGTTCGCTTCGCGCATGAAGCGACGTCTGCGGCAGGGCGCCAAACTCATTGTCATCGACCCGCGTCGCATCGACCTCGTGCGTACGCCGCACATCGAGGCGAGTCACCACCTGCAGCTGCGACCGGGCACCAACGTCGCGATCATCAATGCGCTCGCCCACGTCATCGTCACCGAAGGCCTCGTCAACGAAGCGTTCGTGCGCGAGCGCTGTGACCTTCCGGAGTTCAGTAGCTGGGCGCAGTTCGTTGCCGAGGCGCGCAACAGCCCGGAGGCAACCGAAAGCATCACCGGCGTACCCGCGGCGACCGTGCGCGCGGCGGCGCGTCTCTACGCGACCGGTGGCAACGGCGCGATCTACTACGGTCTCGGTGTCACCGAGCACAGCCAGGGCACGACGATGGTGATGGGCATCGCGAATGTCGCGATGGCCACCGGCAACATCGGGCGGCCGGGCGTGGGCGTTAACCCGCTGCGCGGCCAGAACAACGTGCAGGGCTCCTGCGACATGGGTTCCTTTCCGCACGAGTTCGCGGGTTACCGGCACGTGTCCGACGAAGCGGCCCGAGAATTATTTGAAGATATCTGGGGCGTTCCTCTGGCGTCCGAGCCGGGGCTGCGCATTCCCAACATGTTCGATGCGGCGCTCGATGGCAGCTTCAAGGGCATGTTCATCCAGGGCGAGGATTTCGCGCAGTCGGATCCCGACACGCAGCACGTCGTGGCCGGGTTGTCGGCCATGGAATGTGTGGTGGTGCACGATCTATTCCTTAACGAGACGGCGAAATACGCCCATGTCTTCCTGCCGGGCGCATCGTTCCTCGAGAAGGACGGCACGTTCACCAATGCCGAGCGGCGCATCAGTCGGGTGCGCAAGGTCATGCCGCCGCGAGCGGGTCTGGCGGATTGGCAGGCGGTGATGGCCGTATGCCAGGCTCTCGGTTATCCGATGCAGTACGAGCATCCGTCGCAGATCATGGACGAAATCGCCCGCACCACACCGTCGTTCACCGGCGTCAGCTACGCGAAGCTCAACGAACTCGGCTCGATACAGTGGCCCTGCAACGACAAGGCACCCACCGGTACTCCCGTGATGCATTCTGCCGGCTTCGTGCGCGGCAAGGGTCGCTTCATCGTCACCGAGTACGTGCCCACCGAGGAACGTTCGACGGCACGGTTCCCTTTGCTGCTCACCACGGGACGTATCCTGTCGCAGTACAACGTGGGCACGCAGACCCGCCGCACGGCAAATTCCCAGTGGCACGAGCAGGATCTGCTCGAGATCCACCCGCACGACGCCGAGCAACGCGGTATCCGCGACGGCGATCGCGTGCGCGTGGCGAGTCGAACCGGAGCGACGGAGTTGCGCGCGGAAATCACCGATCGTGTGGCGCCGGGCGTCGTGTACACGACCTTCCATCATCCGGATACGCACATCAACGTCGTCACGACCGATTTCTCCGACTGGGCCACCAACTGTCCCGAATACAAGGTCACTGCAGTGCAGGTGCTGCCCTCCAATGGAACAGCCGCCGCCCGCAGTTGATCTGCGGCGGCTGGCCGTCGGCCGCGTCGGTGATGAATGGGGCGAGCGCAGTGTCCCCGAGGAAGTGGCGATTTCCTTGACCTACAACCGCGACTCGTACGCGGTGATGATGGCGACACCGCTCGATCTCGAGGACTTCGGCGTCGGCTTCTCGCTCAACGAGGGTCTGATCAGTCGGGTCGGTGAGCTCACCGAAATAGAGCTGTGTCGGCACGAACTGGGTCTCGAGCTGCGCATGAGCCTAGGTGGCGAGGCCAGCGAGCGCAGCCTCGAGCGGCGCCGTCGAATCGCGGGGCCAGTGGGCTGCGGCCTGTGCGGCATAGAGAGTCTGGCCGAAGCACTGCGGCCGTTACCACGCGTGTCGGGCTCGCTCGTGGTGTCGCCGGCGGAGGTTCGGAACATGGTCGGGGCTCTGGCGGCTGCGCAGCCGCTCAATCGACGTACGCGTGCCGTGCACGCGGCAGGTTTTTGGCGCCCTGATGCCGGTCTTGCCTTGGTTCGCGAGGACGTCGGTCGGCACAATGCGCTCGATAAACTGGCCGGTGCGATAGCGCGTTCGGGCGAGTCGGCCTCGAGCGGCGTGGTGGTGATTTCCAGTCGTGTGTCGGTCGAGATGGTGCAGAAGGCGGCGATGATGGGCGCTGCGATTCTCGTGGCGGTATCGGCACCGACTGCGTTGGCGGTGCGTTCGGCGGAGGCCGCAGGCCTTACCTTGATCGCCGTGGCGCGCGACGATGGTTTTGAGGTGTTCAGTGCACCGCAGAGGGTAGGCAAATGAAATCGGAAAAGCTCGTTCGCATGGCCAATCAGATCGCCACCTTCTTTGCCCACGAGGGTGCAGAAAAAGCGCCGCTCAGCGTGGCCGACCATCTGCAGAAATTCTGGGAGCCACGGATGCGTGCGCAACTGCTCGCGGCCGTGGCGAGCGGCGAGGCCGAGGGGTTGCATCCGCTTGCCCGGGCGGCCGTGGCGGCGCTCGAGCCCGTCGAACGCTGAGCCACGCGAGGCGCCGGACGTCAGCGCGACGAGACGCTCAGCGTGCGCCGGCTTGGCCGAGTGCGCGCAGGATGTCGGTGCCATCGCAAACCCCGACCACCTGTCCCGCCTCGGTGACGAGTAGCGGATGAGCGGACGACTGTCGCAGGCGCACCAGTTCGCGTAACGACATCGTGGTCGGCGCCTGCGCGAGCTGCAGAGTGAGTCCCTCGCGGGTGACGGTCGGCGTCGATGTCGCTGCGTCGAGCCTCAGCCTGTAGGTGCCGGCCTCATCCAGTAGACGGAGTTCGTCCGCCTGCGGCAGCTCGGCGAGCGGCCGCATCACCATGGCTGCGGTGAGTGCGGTCAACGGGTTCATGTGCTGCACGAATTCCGCCACGCGTGCCGTCGCGGGTCGCAGCACGATGTCCTGTGGTGTACCGGTTTGCACGATTTGCCCGCCGTCCATGATGGCGATTCGATCGCCGAGGCGCAGCGCCTCGTCGAGATCGTGACTGACGAACAGCAGGGTCTTGCGCATGCGTTGCTGTAGCAGGCGCAGCTCCTCCTGCAGGCGACTGCGGATCAGCGGGTCGAGCGCGGAGAACGGCTCGTCCATCAACAATAGTGGCGCCTCAGTGGCGAACGCCCGAGCGAGTCCGACGCGCTGCTGCATGCCACCCGACAATTCGCCGACAGATCTTTTGGCCCAATCGGCCAAACCCACCCATTGCAGCTTCTCGGCGATGATGCGCTCGCGCTCGGCGACGGGTTCACCGCGCAATTCGAGTCCGAGGCCGACGTTCTCCTCCACCGTTCTCCAAGGCAGCAGGGCGGCATGCTGAAACACCATGCTGACCCGCTGCCGTCGCGCTGAGGCGAGGCTGCCCGCATCGCAGCGCGCCACATCGAGCACCGGCCCGCCGGCGCCGAGCAGCACGCTGCCACGCGTGACCGGTGCGAGCCCATTCGCCGCGCGCAGCAGCGTCGACTTGCCTGAGCCGGACAAGCCCATCAGCACGCAGATTTCGCCCTCCGCAAGGCGCAAGGTCGCACCCCGGACCGCGATCGTGACCGCGTCCTCGGCAGCGACCACGGCCGGGTCATCGCCCGCGTCCAGACGCTGCAAGGCCTGATGGATGGCTACCGCTGCGGCACGTCCGCTGCGGCGCGGATAGATCACGTCGACATCGCGAAACTCGAGTGCGGCGTTCACGAGGATGTCCTCCCATCACGGGGGCGACTCAAGCGATCGAGGATGATGGCGAGCAGCACGATGGCGAGACCCGCCTCGAAGCCCACGTCGACCTGCACGCTGTTGAGCGCGCGCACGACCGGCACGCCAAGTCCGCCCGCGCCAACGAGCGCGGCGATCACCACCATGGACAGGCTCAGCATGATGCATTGGGTGATCCCGGCGAGGATCGAGGCTCGCGCGGCCGGCAGCTCGATGGTGCGCAAGCGCTGCCATGGCGTGGCACCAAAGGCGTCACCGGCCTCGAGCAGAGCGCGCGGCACACTGCTGATCCCAAGATGCGTCAGACGCACCGGCGCGGGCAAGGCGAAGATGACCGTGGAGATCAGGCCGGGCACCACGCCGAGACCGAACAGCACCAGCGTCGGAATCAAGTAGACGAACGTGGGTAGTGTCTGCATCAAATCGAGCACGGGTCGCAGGGCGGCGTACAGGCGCGG
>Ga0102923_1000442_pt1 | contig 11578 bp, 8 predicted proteins | sample Colrivmeta156902_FD_78206 | JGI IMG/M metagenome (GOLD analysis project Ga0102923, IMG submission 78206) | Estuarine microbial communities from the Columbia River estuary - metaG 1569-02 | ecosystem: Environmental > Aquatic > Marine > Intertidal zone > Estuary | place: USA: Columbia River Estuary...
CATGCGCAAAGCAAGATAGTTTATTTCTTTTAATTTAGTGGTTCAACCTAATGTCGATTTAAGCCATGAGATTCTTTATTTATATAATTGTCATCCTATTCCATGCAAATTTCCTTTTTGCCCAAAACGCAACAACAATCCCTTTTATTGCCGAAATACAACTCAATGACCGCTTGCAACTTCAAGTAATTGTTGCTCTCGCCGAAAAAAATCCAAATTCACCGATTACCATTTACAATGGTAAAGAAGTGTATCAGCTGTCCGTAAAAAAAAGGATAGGAGACACCATCGTTTATCAATTTCCTGCACAAGATGCCGAATGGCGAGTTGCTTTTGAAAAGGATTTTTCAGAGGCCAGAGGTTGGTGGACCAACTACAATAAAAAAGTTCCGGTTCGCTTTCCTGTTCACTTGTACATGACGCTTTCAGAAATGATTCCAAAACCTGATACCATCTTTCCGGAATTATTCGGTAAATGGAAAGTAGTGTTTGAGCCCGGAACGCGAAATGAAGAAGTGTTGGTCGGTGTATTTCAGCAAGAAATGAATGGGCGCATTTTCGGAAGTTTTTTAAGCGAAACCGGAGATTACCGGTATTTGCATGGTTATGCCGCAAATGGAAAATTGCATTTACAGACGTATACTGGCTATTGGGCCTTTGTGGTGGAGGCAGATTTAAATGGTAGCAATGAAATGACCGGGGTGTTCTACAGTGGAGGAAAATCAAGCACCCCTTTTAAGGCAACTAGAGATGAAGCCGTTCAATTAAGAAATGAGGCAGAACTCACTTATTTGATCAAAAGAGATGAAAGGGTAGTGCTCAATAATTTGATTAAACTCAATGGTAGAAAAACCAATCTTGATTTTTCAAAAAAAGGACAAGTAACCCTGATTCAAATAATGGGAACATGGTGCCCGAATTGCATCGATGAAACGAATCTTTTAAGGGCATTAAAAGAAACCTACGGACCAAAGGGTTTAGAAATTGTAGCGTTGGGCTTTGAAGTAGGCAACGATTCTAAAAAGCAAAGAAGTCGTTTAAAGAAATTTGCCAAGGACTTACAGGTCAATTACCCAGTTTTTTTGGCAGGGACTTCCAGCAAAGAAGCCGCGGCAGCCTATTTTCCAATGTTGAATGGCATCATGAGTTTTCCGACCTCGATTTTAGTTGACCGACAAGGAAAAATAATCGCCATACATACTGGCTTTAGTGGCCCAGCGACGGGAACAGCTTATACAGAACTCGTAGAGAAATTCAAGCAAGAAATAGAGGGCGCGCTTAATGAATAACGGCTTATCTGCCCATTAAGAAGGGATACTTATCGATGTTCTTGAGTGCGATGCTCGTGCCACGTGCCACCGCTCTTAGCGGGTCTTCTGCAATGTGAACAGGTAGTTTTGTTTTGGCAGAAATACGTTTGTCAAGACCGCGAAGCATTGAACCACCCCCTGCTAAATAGATACCTGTTTTGTAGATATCTGCAGAAAGCTCTGGTGGCGTCATTTCAAGTGCGCTGAGGATCGCTTCTTCAATTTTAGAAATTGTTTTGTCGAGCGCATGTGCCACTTCTTGGTAAGAAACCATAATTTCTTTAGGGATACCGGTCATGAGGTCACGACCGCGAACCGCAAAGTCTGCTGGTGGGTTTTCTAGTTCAGGCAAGGCAGCACCCACTTCAATTTTAATTTGTTCGGCGGTGCGTTCACCGACCAAGATGTTGTGTTGGCGGCGCATGTATTCTTCGATGTCGTTGGTGAAGTCATCGCCGGCAATTCGGATAGATTTATCACAAACGATACCACCAAGTGCAATAACGGCAATTTCGGAAGTACCACCGCCTATGTCGATGATCATGTTACCCATTGGTTCTTCTACGTCAATACCAATACCAATAGCCGCAGCCATTGGTTCGTGGATGAGGTAAACTTCTTTTGCTCCGGCGTGTTCTGCGGAGTCTTGGACAGCGCGTTTTTCAACTTCTGTAATCCCCGATGGGATACAAATTACCATACGGAGAGTAGGGTTAAACAAGCTACGACCTGGATTGATCATTTTGATCATGCCTTTGATCATTTGTTCGGCACTCTGGAAGTCGGCAATTACACCATCTTTCAGCGGACGAACCGTCTCGATGAGTTTGTGTGTTTTACCGTGCATTTGTTGTGCCTTTCTTCCGATGGCAACCACCTTACCCGTTTGGATATCTTTGGCTACAATTGAAGGTTCGTCGACAACAACTTTGTCGTTCCAAATAATCAGGGTGTTTGCTGTACCGAGGTCAATGGCAATTTCCTGTGTAAGAAAGTTAAAAAGGCCCATTTTAAGCGCTTATTGGTTTTTGTAATTTCTTCTTATTCGAAGAATATGTTGAAAGGTTACGTTTATAGTGTGGTTTTGTAAAAAACTTTCACTTTATTTTTTAATGTTTGAAATGGCGCACTCCTGTGAATAACATTTTCATCTGATTTTCATCACAATAAGTGATTGAAAGTTCGTCTTTGACTGAGCCACCTGGTTGAATGACAGCATTGATACCTTCTAAATGAGCGATTTCTACACAGTCTGGGAAGGGGAAAAATGCATCGCTGGCCATAGCCGCACCATTGAGGTCGAAACCAAAGGTCTTTGCTTTGTGAATGGCTTGTTTGAGTGCATCAACGCGCGAAGTTTGACCTGTGCCGCTCGCGAGAAGCTGGCCGTTTTTAGCCAAAATAATGGTATTGGATTTGGTGTGCTTTACGAGTTTGTTGGCAAACAGGAGGTCTTCTACTTCTTGAGCAGAAGGAGCAAGTTTGGTTTTCACCTCTAAATTTTCTGCGCTTTCTGTAGCTAAATCGGCATCTTGTACGAGGTAGCCGTTGAGCGCGCTGCGCACAAGTGTTTGAGGCAAGGCTACGTCGTGTTGAATAAGAATGATGCGGTTCTTTTTGGATTGCAAAAGTTCAAGCGCGTCTTCTTTATATGACGGCGCAATGAGTACTTCGCAGAATAATTCATTTACAAGAGCTGCTGTAGCTATATCAATTTCATCATTGGCGATGAGAATTCCCCCAAAGGCACTGACAGGGTCGGCTTCAAGGGCGGCTTCATAGGCTTCTTTTAGTGTGGGGCGCGTGGCTAATCCACAGGCGTTGTTGTGTTTGAGAATGGCAAAAGTGGGGCCGTCAGTTTTGAATTCTTGCATCAGGCGAACAGCTGCATCGACATCAAGTAGGTTGTTATAAGAAAGTTCTTTGCCATGAAGCTTGGTAAATAGCGCATCGAGATCGCCAAAGAAAACTCCTTTTTGATGTGGATTTTCGCCATAGCGCAATGGGCTTTGTTTCTCCTCGCTAATTTTCAAGTAAGCGCTTTCTTGACTCATGAAATATTGATGGATCATGGTGTCGTAGTGTGAAGACACATGAAAAGCTTCGGCTGCAAAGGTGTGTCTTTGCTCAAGAGTCGTTTGAGCACCCTGTGCGTCTAGAATTTCAGCGAGTTGGGCATATTGCTTGACACTTGGAATGATGACAACATCGTTGTAGTTTTTGGCCGCCGCTCTGATGAGCGAAATGCCGCCAATATCAATTTTTTCAATGATATCTTCATGGCTTGCGCCGGATGAAACAGTTTGTTCAAACGGATATAAATCGACGATCACTAAATCGATGGATGCCAAGCCATGGGCTTGCATATGAGCTTGATCAGGAGCGAAATCGCGGCGATTGAGAATGCCTCCGAAAATAGCAGGATGCAAAGTTTTCACGCGCCCACCTAAGATTTCCGGAAAAGCAGTAACGTCTTCAACGGCAGTGACGGGAATTCCCATTTCTTGAATAAAGGCGAGTGTGCCACCTGTAGATAGTATTTCTACGTTATTGGCATGTAGTTTTTCGACGATTGGAGCTATGCCATCTTTGTAAAATACAGAAATAAGGGCGCGTTGAATTGATTTTTGGACTGTCATGATATTCAGGAAAGTGCAAAGGTAAGGGGTATAATTAAAAAGGCCCGCAAATTGCGAGCCTTTTTATAAAATCCGGAACACATTTAGTTCACTTCGATCATGAATTTACGTTCCACATATAACAGGCTACCGCCGCTTCTATCCGGAACACATTTCACAACCCTCTGGGTCGTCTAATGAACAAGCGATGGCTGCTTGTTGGTCTTCGATCGCTTGAGCCTTAGGTTCTTCGACGACTGTTTTATCGACAGTAAATTTAATGGCATCAGTGGCAGCTTTCGTACGAAGGTAGTACATACCTGTTTTGAGGCCTTTTTCCCAACCGTAGAAGTGCATGGAGGTAAGCTTGCCGAAGTTGGCATTTTCCATAAAGATGTTCAGAGATTGGCTCTGACAGATGTAAGCTCCGCGGTCGGCAGCTTGCTCAATGATTGCTTTTTGAGAGATTTCCCATGCAGTCTTGTAGAGGTCTTTGAGGTGCTGTGGGATTTCTTGGATGTTTTGGATAGATCCGTTTGCAGCCATGATTTTTTGACGCATGTCTTTGTTCCAAAGGCCTTCTTTGACGAGGTCTTTGAGTAGGTGTTTGTTGACGATGATGAATTCGCCAGACAACACGCGACGCGTGTAGATATTGGAAGTGTAAGGTTCAAAACACTCGTTGTTACCGAGAATTTGAGCTGTAGAGGCTGTTGGCATTGGCGCAAGTAAAAGTGAATTGCGCACACCGTGTTTTTTAACTTCTTCTTTGAGGACATCCCATTCCCAACGGCTGGTTGGAGTAACGCCCCACATATCAAATTGGAAGATTCCTTTTGATACAGGTGATCCTTTGATGGTTTCGTAAGGGCCATCTACTTTGGCGAGGTCTTTAGACGCCGTCATGGAAGCAAAATAGATGGTTTCAAATACTTCGCGGTTCAAAGCACGTGCTTCTTCAGACTCGAACGGATAACCAAGCATGATGAAGGCATCGGCTAAACCTTGAACGCCTAATCCGATCGGACGGTGACGCATATTGGAATTGCGCGCTTCTTCTACTGGATAGAAGTTGTTGTCGATGATGCGGTTGAGGTTGAGCGTAGCTTGATAAGTAACTTCGAAGAGTTTGTCGTGGTCAAAGGCGCCTTCTTCTGTAACAAATTTAGGGAGTGCTAATGAGGCAAGGTTACAAACCGCGACTTCGTCAGGTGCGGTGTATTCGATGATCTCTGTACATAAGTTTGAAGACTTAATAGTACCGAGATTTTGCTGATTTGATTTGGAGTTAGCCGCATCTTTGTAAAGCATGTAAGGCGTGCCAGTTTCGATTTGTGATTCGAGGATTTTGAACCAGAGGTCTTGTGCTTTGATTGTTTTACGACCTTTTCCTTCTTGCTCGTATTTGGTGTAGAGCTTTTCAAAGGCGGCGCTGTGAGAATCTGAAAGACCAGGACATTCGTGCGGACACATGAGGGTCCAGTCGCCGTTTTCTTTAACGCGCTTCATGAATAAATCTGGAATCCAGAGGGCATAGAAGAGGTCGCGAGCGCGTTGTTCTTCTTTACCGTGGTTTTTCTTGAGATCGAGGAAATCAAAGACGTCTGCATGCCATGGCTCGATGTAAATGGCAAATGAACCTTTTCTTTTACCTCCACCTTGATCGACATAACGAGCGGTGTCGTTGAACACACGAAGCATGGGCACAATACCGTTAGATGCGCCGTTGGTGCCTTTGATGTATGAACCCGTTGCGCGGATGTCGTGGATAGACAAACCAATACCACCAGCAGATTGCGAAATTTGAGCGCAAGATTTCAGCGTATCGTAGATGCCGCTGATGCTATCTTCTTTCATGGTGAGCAAGAAACAAGAAGACATTTGCGGTTTGGGTGTACCGGAATTAAAGAGTGTAGGTGTGGCATGTGTAAACCAACCTTCTGACATCAGGTTATAGGTTTTGATGGCAGCTTGGATATCATCTTTGTGAATACCCACAGCAACGCGCATCAGCATTTGTTGCGGACGTTCTGCAATTTTGCCATTCAAGCGCATGAGGTAGGAGCGTGTCAAGGTCTTGAAGCCAAAGTAGTCGTAGCGGAAGTCACGGTCATAGATGATACTGGAGTCGAGCACTTCTTTGTTGGCCATGATGATTTGATAGACGTCGTCTGCTAGGAGCGCAGCAGATTCGTTCGTCTTGGAATCAACGTAGTGGTAAAGATCGTGCATGACTTCAGAGAAAGTCTTTTTGGTCTCTTTGTGCAGATTAGATACTGCAATACGAGATGCCAACAGCGCGTAATCTGGATGATCGATGGTTTTGGCAGCGGCAACTTCAGCTGCGAGGTTATCGAGTTCGGTTGTGCTGACACCATCAAAAAGCCCTTCGATGACCTTCATGGCAACGGCTTCTGGCGACACGAGTGGGTCTAGGCCATAACACATCTTGACGATGCGGGCCGTAATTTTATCAAATTTGACGGCCTCTTTTTTTCCGTCTCTTTTTACAACGTACATATGCTCCTTATATTAATAGTGTTAGTTAGGTTAAAAATCTTCGTCAAGACTAAATGCTTGATTTTCTTTGCCGGCCAAAACGCCTGCTTTTTGGTATTCACCCACTCTTTTTTCAAAGAAGTTCGTTTTACCTTGGATGGAAATCATATCCATGAAGTCGAAAGGGTTGGTCGCGTTATAAACACGATCGTTACCTAGCTCGACTAATAAGCGGTCTGCTACAAACTCGATGTACTGACCCATGAGGTCGCTGTTCATGCCGATGAGTTTTACAGGAAGAGCGTCGGTGACAAATTCTTTTTCGATTTCTACTGCATTGGTGATGATTTCGCGCACTTTTTCTTTGGGTAATTTATTGACCAAGTGCTTGGTGTAAAGTAAACAAGCGAAGTCGCAGTGAAGGCCTTCATCTCGGGAAATGAGTTCGTTCGAGAAAGAAAGACCTGGCATGAGGCCGCGTTTTTTGAGCCAGAAAATGGAACAAAACGACCCGGAGAAGAAGATACCTTCCACAGCAGCGAATGCAACTAAGCGTTCGGCATAAGAACCTTGATCAATCCAACGAAGGGCCCAATCCGCTTTTTTACGGACGCAATCGACAGTATCAATGGCATTGAAAAGGTAATTTTTTTCTTGGGTGTCTTTGATGTAGGTATCGATGAGTAGCGAATAGGTTTCGGAATGGATGTTTTCCATGGTCACCTGAAAACCATAAAAGAATTTGGCTTCGGTATATTGAACCTCATTGAGAAAGTGTTCGGCTAGGTTTTCATTGACGATGCCATCTGAGGCAGCAAAAAAGGCCAAAACGTGTTTGATGAAATGACGTTCGTCGTCGGTGAGTTTGTTTTCCCAGTCGATGAGATCCGGGGAAAGGTCGATTTCTTCTGCAGTCCAAAAACTAGCCTCGGCTTTTTTATAAAAGCTCCAGATGTCGTCGTGTTGAATCGGGAACAGTACGAATCGGCTTTTATTTTCTTCAAGAATCGGTTCGTGTAGTGTTTTTGTCATGGCTTTTGGGTTGCAGATTTCTATTTAAATCAGGGATACAAAAATTGTTAAAATTCGGGCTCAAATCAATTAAAGAAATTAACATTTATTCGCGGTTTTCAACACTAAAAAGCGCAAACCTTTCACGGACAAACCCTTCAGCGGATTTCAACACGCCGCAGAAAGATATTCACATGGTTGGGCAGTAAGTTTTGATAATTTTTCCGAAGAAAATTGTGGCGATTAACAGATAATTTTTGTATGACAGAGAACCTCAATAAAGTTAACACATTCACGTTTGAATTGTTGCGGACAGCATCCGCACTTTTAAACATCGAATTGTTAAATCTGCTCAAACGATGGCTACATATATTCAGCGGCTTGGATTGGTCTTGAAAAATTATTCAGATGGCTTGGGCCATTTAGTTTTTACCAATGTTTGTTTGCATTGTAACAGAGAACTTGTGCGCGAAGAGCGCTATTTGTGCTGGATCTGTTGGCAAGCACTAGAACGCACTTATTTTGAATTGCAAAAAGGTCCGACCAAACTCGATCAATTGTTTTGGAGTCGCGTAAAAATTGAACATACTTGTGCGCTGTATTTTTATGGAAAAGGAACGGTGAGTCAATCTTTGATTCGCGCGTTGAAGTATGATTTTAAAGCGCCGCTTGGCATTTACCTAGGCGAACACATGGCAAAAGTGCTCGATGCACACCCGATTAAAAACATCGATGGAATTATTCCGGTTCCAATTCACCCAAAAAAGAAGTTTGCAAGGGGCTATAATCAAAGCGAGTTATTGGCTAGAGGACTTGCCAAAGCCTGGGGTGTGCCCGTCTTAAAGAGTCTGGTCCGAAAGAGAAAAAATACGGCAAGTCAAACAACGAATGACCGTTTTGGGCGTTGGGAGAACGTTCAAAATATTTTTTTTGCAACGGCCCAAACAGGACAATTCCAACATATATTAATCGTCGATGATGTCATTACGACCGGAGCAACACTGGAGTCTTTAGCAAATGCAATTAAAGCGGCGGATCCGCAAGTTCAAATTAGTTTGCTTAGCTTCGCTTTTACGAAATAACAAATGGCAAAAAACGCACTTATTATTGGCGCTGGTTTAGCGGGAACTTGTTTGGCGCATCGCCTGCTTTCTAGCGGAATCGATGTTCAAATTTTAGATCAAGGCAGCAATCATTCGAGTGCCATCGCCGCCGGCATGGTCAATCCTATGGTGTTTCGACGCATGAATAAATCTTGGCGCCTGGACGAATTTTTACCCGAAGCCCAAGCATTTTATAGAGATATAGAGCAGCAACTGCAGACCAAATTTTACCATCCGATTGTGATCCGCCGTTTTTTTTCAAGCGCCGAAGAACGCGATAGTTGGCAGCAAAAGGCCAGTCAAGAAGCGTATCAGAATTATTTGGAAAAGTTAAGCCCAGCAGACCTCGAAAATCAAGCGGCAATCAATCTCTTCGGAAGTGGCCGAGTGTGCAATGCTTTTTGGATCGACGCTGCCAATTGGGTGAAGGAGCATCTGGCGTATTTTGCTGCACAGGGCAACTTATTGCAAAAGCCATTCGAAGCTAAAGCTTGGGACCCCGCAACCCGCAAATATGATGGAATAACATACGACTACGTGATTTTCTGCATGGGATATCAGCAAAAAGAGGAGCCAACCTTTGCCTACTTGCCTCTGCAACAAACCAAAGGTCAAACACTGTTAATTGAAAGCGCTTTGTTGTCGGACGCAGAGTCATTGAATCGCAAATGCTTTGTTTTGCCCTACGGAAAGGGGCGTTTTCGAGTTGGTGCAACTTATGAATGGAATAATGCTACCTTACACCATACGCCCGAAGCCCGCGAAATATTGCTGCAAAACCTCTCCGCACTTGGTTCATATGAGCCCGTGGTGATGGAACAAGCAGCAGGTGTGAGGCCAACTGTTTTGGACCGCAGACCACTTATGGGCAAGCATCCTGATTTCGACGGCGTGTTTGTGTTCAATGGACTCGGCACAAAAGGCTACATGATGGCCCCAACTTTAGCACGTGAATTAGCGGCATTTATAACGATGAACACTCCCCTGCATCCCGAAACCAACATCAGTAGATTTACGGAAAGCAAGGTGTGATTTACACCTTGTTATATGGCTTAGATTCCGTACTTTTGCAACCTATGAAGCACATCCGCAATTTTTGTATTATTGCCCACATTGACCACGGCAAAAGCACCTTGGCAGATCGCTTGCTCCAAACGACCGGCACCATCTCTGACCGCGAAATGCAAGCCCAAGCCCTCGACGACATGGATCTCGAGCGCGAGCGCGGCATCACCATCAAGTCTCACGCCATTCAAATGAGCTACAAACACGAGGGCCAGGACTACATCCTGAACCTCATCGACACCCCCGGGCACGTCGATTTTTCTTACGAAGTTTCGCGCTCTATCGCTGCATGCGAAGGGGCCTTGTTAATTGTAGATGCCTCTCAAGGCATCGAAGCACAAACGATTTCCAATCTCTATTTGGCGCTAGAGCACGACCTCGAAATCATTCCGATCCTCAACAAGATGGATTTACCAGGCGCCATGCCAGAAGAGGTCTCCGATCAAATTATGGAGCTCATCGGTTGCGACATCGAAGACATCATTCAAGCTTCAGGTAAAACAGGTTTAGGTGTAGACAAAATTTTGGAAGCGGTTGTCAATCGCATACCGGCGCCAAAAGGCGATGAGTCTGCTCCTTTACAAGCCATGATTTTCGACTCCGTATTCAATCCTTTCCGAGGCATCATCGCTTATTACCGCGTCAAAAACGGCGTGCTCAAAAAGGGTCAAAAGGTCCGATTTTTAAATACCGGACGCGACTACAACGCCGACGAAATCGGGATCCTCAAAATGGACCTCTCCCCTAAAAATGAAGTTAGAGCTGGAGATGTAGGTTACATTATTTCAGGAATCAAAGCCGCCAACGAAGTTAAGGTTGGCGACACCATCACCGGCTCAGACAACCCTTGCGAGACCGCCATCAAAGGTTTTGAAGACGTGAAGCCGATGGTCTTTGCAGGCATTTACCCCGTCGACACCGAAGACTACGAAGAGCTGCGCTACTCTATGGAAAAACTCCAGCTGAACGATTCTTCCTTGGTATTTGAACCAGAGTCGTCAGCAGCGCTTGGTTTTGGTTTCCGTTGTGGCTTCCTTGGCATGCTCCATATGGAGATCATTCAAGAACGTCTCGAGCGCGAATTCAACATGACCGTCATTACCACGGTGCCGAACGTATCTTACAAAGCGTACATGAAAAAAGATCCGGATGAGGTTTTGATTGTCAATAATCCTTCTGAATTACCAGACCCTTCTGGCATGGACCGCATCGAAGAGCCGTACATCAAAGCACAAGTCATTACCAAAACGGAATATGTTGGTTCTATCATGACCCTGTGCATCGAAAAGCGCGGCGAGCTTCAAAATCAAGTGTACCTTACCCAAGACCGCGTCGAAATCACTTTTGAAATGCCACTCGCCGAAATCGTCTTCGATTTCTATGACCGCCTCAAATCCGTTTCTCGTGGTTATGCTTCATTTGACTACCACCCAATCGGTTACAAAGAATCCGACTTGGTCAAGATGGACCTCCTACTCAATGGCGAACAAGTAGATGCGCTTTCTGCTTTAGTACACCGCAGCAACGCATTTGATTTAGGTAAGAAAATCTGTATCAAATTGCGCGAACTCATCCCCCGTCAGCAATTCGAAATTCCAATTCAAGCGGCTATTGGCGCCAAAGTCATTGCGCGTGAAACCATCAAAGCATTGCGCAAAGACGTTACAGCCAAGTGCTACGGCGGTGACATCACCCGTAAACGTAAACTTTTAGAAAAACAAAAGGCAGGTAAAAAACGCATGCGCCAAGTGGGCCGTGTAGAAGTTCCACAAGAAGCGTTTTTGGCTGTCCTTAAACTCAACGATTAAACCCCTAAATACATCAATATGCAAGCACTGATTTCTGCTCACTCCGGACTGCGTTGGATCGCATTACTTTTATTGCTTTTGGCTATTTTCAATGCGTTCACTGCTACTAACTATGAAAAGAAACACCGTTTGGTGAACTTATTCACCATGATCACTTTTCATAC
>Ga0102923_1000453_pt1 | contig 11470 bp, 9 predicted proteins | sample Colrivmeta156902_FD_78206 | JGI IMG/M metagenome (GOLD analysis project Ga0102923, IMG submission 78206) | Estuarine microbial communities from the Columbia River estuary - metaG 1569-02 | ecosystem: Environmental > Aquatic > Marine > Intertidal zone > Estuary | place: USA: Columbia River Estuary...
ATGGGCCGATGCAAAAGACGGCTCGTCACCTGTCGAAAGTGTTCTGGTCAAGGAGCTGATTCCAGACGTAGACCGCAGCTTTCGCACAATAGCATCACGTGAAGGTCGCATCCTCGAGGGCTTCAGTATGGGTGGCTATGGTGCGGCACGAATCGGCTTCAAGTTTCCGCGTCTCTTTGCGGGAATCTCGATACTCGCTGGTGGCCCGCTGGATCTTGAGTTTGCAGGACCTCGTGCGCTTCGCGCGCCAGTGTTGCGCGCGCAATTGCTGAACGATGTTTGCAGCAATGATCTCAACTACTTCCAGGCCATCAGTCCATTGGTTACGGCTCAGACTGCCTCCAGTCTTCTCCGCGCCCAAAAGACGGTGATTCGGCAACTCGTCGGCACCCTGGATGACACAAGGTACCTCAACTTTGAATTCCACCAGCAAATGAAGCTGTTGGATATCCCGCACCAGTATCTGGATGTCCCAAACGTTGATCATGATGCTCTGGCGCTATTGCAGGGCATTGGAGAAGCGAATGGCAGCTTTTACAGAAAAGCCCTTAACACGGCCAACCCTTAACACGACCAACGCTGCAGCGCGAAGGAGTGGCTGCCGCGTTTAAAGCGATGCCCGGTGGTGATTACTCTTTGCGTGTGCCCCACGGATCGGCATCGCGCCACACGGAGGAGCCAGACGCTCTCGTCTCGGCGTTATCCCACACTGACGTGCTTGGTGCTTTTACGGCTGCCTCGCGTGGTTTGTCTGCATAAGCAGTTTTCCGTCGCGGTGCTGGGCTGCGCGCACGCTGGGTGGCGGTGCTTCTGCCGTGTCCTGCGCGAAAGCCCTTGGCTTTCTGCTCGCGCTTGGCGCGCAGCTTTTCGGCATCTTCGAGACTCAGTTCGGCGGGCTTGCCCGGTACTTGCCCTTCCGGGATTACCCGATCCCTCGGGGGCAGCAAAAACTGTTCAGCGGAAGCTCTTGGCAGACTCTTCAATTGATACAGGTAGAAGTTTTCTACACTTTCCCGCGCCCAGTCGGTTTTGTTGAGGAACTTGAGACTGGAGGCAATGCTTGCATTGGTTTTGAAGCAGTTGATGTACAAGTAGGCGTGCAGGATTTCAAAGCCGTAATGTTCGATCAGCTCTGTCAGCATGGTTTTCAGGCTGACACCGTGCAGCGGATTGCTCTTGTAGTTGATCTCGTTATCCATGGATTTGACTGGGGTGGCTGGATTCGAACCACTGCATGACGGAATCAGAATCCGTCATGCAGTGGCCGGGAATCGATATTGGGAAAATGGTGGGCCCACCAGGACTTGAACCTGGGACCAAGAGATTATGAGTCTCCTGCTCTAACCAACTGAGCTATAGGCCCTTGTGCTGCGCCCTTTGGCTTGATCCTTCGTTGCTTGTTGCTTCTCGTCGGTCATGTACATCTTTGTGCACTCCCTCCTCGAAGCAACAAGCGCCTCGTCTGAAGCCAAATGGCTTTGCACAAGGCATCGTGCCAAAGAGATTTACTGCTCTTTAATCGTCCAGGAAGCTGCGCAGGTGATCGGAGCGGGTCGGGTGGCGCAGTTTGCGCAACGCTTTGGCTTCGATCTGGCGTATGCGTTCACGGGTGACATCGAACTGCTTGCCGACTTCTTCCAGCGTGTGGTCGGTGTTCATGTCGATACCGAAACGCATGCGCAGCACTTTGGCTTCGCGGGCGGTGAGGCCGGCCAGTACCTGGCGGGTGGCTTCACGCAGACCTTCTTCCATAGAGGAGTCGACCGGCGAATCGATGCTCGAATCTTCGATGAAATCGCCCAGATGCGAATCTTCGTCGTCACCGATCGGGGTTTCCATCGAGATTGGTTCTTTCGCGATCTTCAACACCTTGCGGATCTTGTCTTCGGTGAGGTCCATGCGCTGGCCGAGTTCTTCCGGTGTTGGCTCGCGACCTTTTTCGTGCAGCATTTGACGGCTGATGCGGTTCAGCTTGTTGATGGTTTCGATCATGTGCACAGGGATACGAATGGTGCGCGCCTGGTCGGCGATCGAACGCGTGATGGCCTGACGAATCCACCAGGTGGCGTAGGTCGAGAACTTGAAGCCGCGGCGGTATTCAAATTTGTCGACTGCTTTCATCAAACCGATGTTGCCTTCCTGGATCAGGTCGAGGAATTGCAGACCACGGTTGGTATATTTCTTGGCGATGGAGATAACCAGACGCAGGTTGGCTTCCACCATGTCTTTCTTGGCGCGGCGTGATTTGGCTTCGCCGATCGACATGCGACGGTTGATTTCCTTGATCTCGGCGATCATGAGACCGGTTTCTTCTTCGATCACCTGTATCTTGCGCTGGGCACGCTGCACTTCGATTTTGTACTTGGCCAGCGTCTCGGAATATGGCTTGCGACGCATGTGGTTGTCGATCCACTTCAGATTCACTTCATTGCCGGGAAAGCTCTTCATGAAAATGTTTCGCGGCATTTTCCCGGTCTTCACGCACAGGGTCATGATGTTTTTCTCATGACGGCGAATACGGTTCAACTGCAGGCGGATGTTGGCAAGAATAGGATCGAAGCAGCGCGGTGACAGTTTGAGGTACTTGAACACTTCAGCCAGTTTTTCCAGGGCTTCCACGCCTTTCGGATCCTGTCGTGGGTACTTCTTGAGTGCGCGCTCGCAGGACTTGAACTGCTTGCGCAGTTCTTCAAAACGGGTCCTGGCAAGTTCTGGGTCCGGCCCGCTCGGCGTTTCATCTTCTTCTGTAGCGGCTTCGGCGGTAGCCGGCTCTTCTTCTTCATCGACGACAGCGGCTTCATCGGAAGCAGGCACTTCTTCCGGCTCGGGGGCCACGACTTCTTCCTTGGTGTCGAGATAGCCAACGATCACATCGCCAAGGCGCTTGCCTTCTTTCTCTACGGCATCGTATTCAGCCAACACCATCTCAACCGTGCCGGGAAAGTACGCCATCGCAGCCATCAGCTCACGCAGGCCTTCTTCAATACGTTTGGCAATCGCGATTTCACCCGTGCGGGTCAGGAGTTCAACCGTGCCCATTTCACGCATGTACATGCGCACAGGGTCAGTAGTACGGCCGGCTTCGTTTTCCACTGCGGCCAGTGCGGCGGCGGCTTCGGCAGCGGCTAGTTCGTCGGTAGCATCGTTGTTTTCAATCAGCGCCAGTTGGTCGGCATCGGGAGCGGTTTCATAAACCTTGATCCCCATGTCGTCGATCATCTGGATGATGTCTTCCACCTGATCCGGATCAGAAATGGTTTCCGGCAGGTGATCGTTCACCTCGGCGTAGGTCAGATAATTCTGTTCCTTGCCTTTGGCAATCAATGCCTTGAGGCTGGATTGATGGGTCAGGTTATCGCTCATAGTTTCTGCTTACCGGTATGTAAACGTTGTGGCTGCGGGCGCGAGGTGGGGCTGGCCCGGCAGTGAGATATCAAAATAGCCCTATATTTTAGCCGATTCATCAAATACTGGCCAGCTGGTAAAGGCCGGCAAGGCGTCAGGATGCGGCTTATTTGCGGTCAAGCTTCAATAACGTTCTAGGAACCTTGTAGTTGACCTGATTCGCCGGATTCCGTTCCCTCGTGCAAGCGGCGCAGTTGTTCCAGTGTCGCATTGCGGGTTTTGCGCTGCTGGTATTGGTCAACCAGGAGTTTCAGGTCCTGGGAAAACTTCTCGGCGATGCCTTCTTCAGGGGTGATGAACTCGCGGCCAAAGATTTCGGTGAGCTGATTGCCATAAGGGGTGGCGTAGAGCCGGCTCATCAGCTCGGCGGTGGTGCTGGCCGGCCAGGCTTGGGCAATTTCCAGTACCTGCAGCAGCAAGTCCATGTCAGGACTACGAATTTCGCCGAGTTCTTCCGGGATTGGCACCTCAGTAACGAGATTGGGCCTGCGAATAAGCAGGTTCACCAGCCGCATACAGGGAGACCAGTCCACTCGGGGGCGGGCGCTGCGGTTTGCCGGTCTACCCGCCGGGGGCGAATAGGGGGCAAATCCCGGGGTGGGCTCCGTAAATGGCAGTGACGGTGTGGGCTGTGTAGCTGGCGCTGGAAACGCGCGGGCACCTGTCAGCTGCCCGAGTTGATCAAACATCAACTGCCGATAGACCCCCTTCGGCAGTTTGTCCAAAAAAGGCTGGGCCAGTTTGCTTAGCTGGGCCTTTCCTTCCAGGCTGCTCAAGTTGGTGCGGGCGCTGAGGGTTTCAAAGAAAAAGTCGGCAAGACCAGTGGCCTTGGCCAGGCTGGCCTCGAATGCAACGGCTCCGATGGCGCGTACCTGGGTGTCGGGGTCCTGACCTTCCGGTAAAAACAGGAAACGGGCGCTGCGGCCATCCTCCATCAACGGCAATGCCTGCTGCAGGGCGCGCCAGGCAGCCTCACGGCCAGCGTTGTCGCCGTCAAAGCAGAACACCACCTCAGACACGTGTTTGAACAACACGCGCAGATGTGACGCACTGGTGGCGGTACCGAGGGTGGCCACGCTGTAGTGGATGCCGTTCTGCGCCAGTGCGATCACGTCCATGTAGCCTTCAACGATTAGGAAGCGCTCGGGATGCCGCAGCTTCTTGCGGGCTTCGTACAGGCCGTACAGCTCCTCACCTTTGCGGAAAACCGGAGTCTCCGGCGAGTTGAGGTACTTGGGCTTTTCGTCGCCGAGCACGCGGCCGCCGAAGCCGATCACGCGTCCGCGCGAGTCGCGGATTGGATACATGATGCGGTCGCGGAAGCGGTCGTACAGCGGGTTGCGCTGGTTGTCGGGGTTCTCGATCAGCATGCCGGCTTCGATCAGCAGGTTCTGCTGCGCTTTGTCGCCATCAGCGAAAGCCTTCAGCACGTTGTCCCAGCCGGGTGCTGCATAGCCGAGGCCGAAATCCCGCGCGATCTCACCACTGAGGCCGCGCTTTTTCAGATAGTCCACCGCACGCTGCCGCTGTGGGTGTTGACGTAGTTGCTGGTGATAAAACAGGCTGATGTCATGCAACGCTTTCAACAGTGCGTCGTGGCGACTGTTATGTTGTTTCGCCGTGCCACCATCCTCGCGCGGCACATCAATGCCTATACTCTTTGCCAGTGTTTCCACTGCGTCGACGAACTCGAGGTTTTCGAAATTCATCACGAAGCCGAGCGCATTACCGCCGGCGCCACAACCAAAGCAGTAATAGAATTGCTTGTCGGGTTGCACAGTGAACGAGGGAGATTTTTCCTGGTGAAACGGACACAACCCCGAGTAGTTCTTGCCGGTTTTCCGCAACTTTACGCGCGGCTCAATCACATCGATGATGTCGATGCGACTGAGAAGGTCGTCGATGAAGCGGGAAGGGATCAGTCCAGGCATTGTCTCAGCATACCGCAACGGTGGAGTGTGGTGTCAGAGCACTCACCAACAGAGTGTCGATAAGTGTGAGCCGGAACGTGAGGCGAGGAGCGGGAAGCGAGCGAGCTCACTTACCGGGGAATCCGACCGATGAACTATACAGTGAGTGCCCGATCGTAACGGGAGGTGGAGATTACGACAGTAGTTTTTTGACGAGCTGGCTCACCAGCCCCAAATCGGCCCGGCCCATCAGTTGTGGGCGCGCGATGTTCATTACTGCGCCCATTTCCTTCATTGAGCTTGCGCCCACCTGAGTGATCGCGGACTTGATGATGTCGGCTATTTCCACTTCGGTGAGGGCGGCCGGCAGGAACTGCTGGATTACATCAATCTCGGCCTGCTCTGTAGCGGCCAATTCAGGGCGGCCACCGGCTTCGTACTGTTTGATGGAGTCGCGGCGCTGTTTGACCATCTTGTCGAGTAGCGTGATGGCGCGCTCATCCGTTACGTCGATGCGCTCATCAACCTCGACTTTCTTGAATTCAGCAAGAATGAGACGAATCGCATTCAAGCGATCTTTTTCACGCGCCCGCATCGCATCCTTCATTACTTCAGTGATGCGGGCCTTGATTGGATGGTCGGCCATGACTACTCGGTAAACGGGTGTAGCAGGAAGAACGCTTGATCAGAACAGGCGTTGGGTACGACGCGAATCGCGCGATACTTTCTTCTGGTGGCGTTTTACCGCAGCAGCAGCTTTGCGCTTGCGGATCGAGGTTGGTTTTTCGTAGAACTCGCGGCGACGGACTTCAGCCAGTACGCCGGCTTTTTCGCAGGAACGTTTGAAACGACGAAGAGCAACATCAAATGGTTCGTTTTCTTTGAGGCGGACTACGGGCATAGGTGCTTCCGGGTCAGATTGTCAGGTTGAATGTAAGAGTCTTGCCGGCTGGCCGGTTCGAGGGCGCGAATTGTACGGGGGTGAGAGGCCTTTTGCCAAGCAAATCAGCGGCAGGAACTGCCGCCGAGGCCAGCTGGTGCCAAAACCGGCCTAGTTGAGTTGCAGGCTCTGGCCCGGGAAGATGCGGCTGTCGCGCAGGCCGTTCCGGCGTCTGAGGCTTTCGACTGATACGCCGAACTTGCGGGCGATCTGGTACAGGCTGTCGCCGCTTTGAACCTGGTAGGATTTGCTGGCTTCAGCCGCTTCGGTTTCTGCCACAACCGTGGGGGAGGCGCTGGCTGCAGCGTGGATCGTCAATTCCTGGTTCGGGAAGATCGTATTGTCTTTCAGGCTGTTGTTTTTTTGGATGCTGGCTACCGACACTCCGAAGCGCTGCGAAATGGCACCCAAGGTGTCGCCACGCCGGACCTTGTAGATAGTCGGGACCAGGCTGAGCACACCTTCATCCTCTTCAGCCTGCTGGTTGAGGCTGACGGCCATCAATGGTTCCTGTTCGGTAGAACCCGACTGGCGCACCAGCTGGAATTCATCACCCAGCTTTATCGGCATCGGCTCGGGTGAGCCATAGGCAATGAATTGACGCACTGCACTGGCAATGCGAATGGAGCCTGACGAACCCAGGCCCGGCAGCAGCAGTTTCTGCTTCGGCTTGATCAGGTTGCCGGCCAGGTTATTGGCGCGGCGGAGTTCATCCACGGTAATGCCATGGTTGCGAGCTATACGGTCGAGTGAGTCGCCGCTTTTGACTTCATATTCGCCGGCGCCGGGCAAGCCTTGAGGTTCCGAGCTGCTGAAGGAGGCTACGAAACGGTCGAAGGTGCCGAGCGGAATTTTCAGTTCGTAAGGGGTCTCGCCTTCCGGCAGCGATGATTTCAACAGTGCCGGGTTGAGGCTGCGTATTGTCGCCGTGTCGGTGCCGGCAAAACGCGCTGCGTCTTCCAGGCTCAGCATGCCTTCGACGGCAACGATGTCATAGGCCAGTTCCTGTCCCAGATCCTGTACGTGGATGCCGTACATTTCGGGGTTGGAGATGATCAGTGAGGCGGCAATGAAGCGTGGGACGAATTCACGGGTTTGCTGTGGCAAGTGTGGGTACACCTCCCAGAAGGCCGGTGGGTTCTCAATGGAGCCGCCGACGCGCTCGACCGAGCGGCTGATGCAGCGGAAGCTGCAGTTGTAGCCGGCCAGCGACAGGTGCCAATTGCCGTTGTAGCTCTCGTTCAGGGCTTTGAGGTGCTTGGCGGCGGCACGGGTGGCTTTTTCCGGATCCCGGCGCTCATCCACCCAGTCGTCCACGCGCAGGCCTTCGCTGCGAGCGGTGGCCGGCATGAATTGCCACATGCCAACGGCACCGGCCGGGCTGCGGATGGTCGGGTATAGGCTGCTTTCCTGCAAAGCGAGGTATTTCAGTTCGTCGGGGACACCTTCTTCAGCGAAGGTCTTTTCTATCATCGGAAAGTAGGTGTGACTGCGGCTGGCCCACGTGCGAAGAACGGAGCGGCGGTTTTGCAGGAAGTCGTTTATTGCACGTTCCACGATACGGTTGGCGGTCATCGGTACCGTAGTGGTGATCGGCTGTACGCCGCCATCTTCTTCTATCAGCGGTACTGGCTGGGTACCCAGCCGGCGGGCGCCGGTTACCAGGGTTTCGACCACAGGTTCGTTGAAGGTACGACCACCTTGTTCCGCCTGGGGAGCTACGCTCGTTTCAACAGGTGGTTGCACAGTGGTACAGGCTGAAATTGCCAACAAAATCAGTATGCTACTGAACGCATTATTGAATGCTGTGCTGCTTGTAAATCGCACGCAATGGTCTCGCTTCTGTAGTTGTTGATTTTGAGAGAAGGCCACCATTATCCACAATAGGCGTGGTATGAATAGCCTGGTATGTCTCCCCGATTACTGCTGTTTCCCAATACCGATAACGCCGGTCGGACCGCGGACACCCTCCCTTAGTGAGGTGTTCGCGGCAATAAGTTCCCCGAATCCTTATTTATTTACCGCCGGCCTCCAGACCCATTGTCAGCACCACTTTGCCGAAGTGGGCCTGACTTTGCAGGTAGTGAAACGCTTCTACCGTCTGGCTGAAGGAGAACACCTTGTCCACGACTGGGTGGATGTCATTGGCTTCGATGGCCCGGTTCATCTGCTCGAACATGGTCCGGTTACCAACGAAGATACCGTGCAAACTGCCACCCTTCAGCATCATGGCGTGCGGATTGGTATCGCCCTGGAAGCCCGACAGTACACCAATCATGGCCACCTTGCCGGCATGGGCCAGCGACAACATCGATTGCTTCAATGTGCCTGCGCCGCCGACCTCGATTACACAGTCGGCACCGCGGCCGTTGGTTAGCGACAGCACTTCGGTGCTCCATTCCGGGGTTTTCTTGTAATTGATCAGGCCGCTGGCCCCCAACAGGCGTGCCCGTTCCAGCTTGGTGTCGTCGGACGAGGTGACCAATACCTTTGCCCCGGCTGCCTTTGCCAGTTGCAGGGCCTGCAGCGAAACGCCACCCGTGCCCAGTACCAGTACAGTATCGCCTGGTTTGATCTGGCGTCCGGCCACCATCAGCCCGTGCCAGGCAGTGACACCAGCACAGGGCAGCGTGGCAGCTTCTATATAGGTCAGATTGGCCGGCATGTGCACGGCATCGCGTTCGTTGAACACCACATATTCAGCCAGCACGCCGTCCACCGGCGAGCCGAGAGCCGGGCGATCCACCGCAGCCGGCGGGCCATCAACATAGTTACGGAAGAATGTCCCACATATGCGATCACCCACCTTGAAACGGGAAACGCCATTGCCAAGGGCGACGACTTCGCCGGCACCGTCCGACAATGCAATCAAGTCAATCGGCACTGGCCCGCCGAAGTAACGCCCAAGCGGCACCAGCAAGTCGCGGAAGTTGAGGGAGGCAGCACGCATCTCAACCAGGATTTCACCGGCTCCCGGTGCTGGCTTTGGCAACTCGCTCTGCACGAGACCATCGAAACTGGTACTACCGGCTTTGATAACAAACGCTTTCATGGATAGTCCTCCGATCTTTCTTGCGACGAATCATAGCATGGTGACCGGCAGAACCTTTGCCGGACACTGAAGAACCACATGCTATGATGCCGCCCCGTTTTTCCCCCCAGCTGCCTGCTCCGGATGATAGTTCTCGGCATCGAAACCTCCTGCGATGAAACCGGCATTGCGCTGTATGACAGCGAGCGCGGCATCCTCGCCGAAGCACTGTACAGCCAGATTCAACTGCACCAGCTGTACGGTGGAGTCGTGCCCGAGCTGGCCTCGCGTGACCACATCCGCAAGACGCTGCCGCTGATCCGGGAAGTACTCGAAAGCGCCGGTTGTCTGCGTAGTGAGATTGGTGGAGTCGCCTACAGCGCCGGCCCCGGCCTCGCTGGCGCCTTGCTGGTAGGGGCCTCTATTGGCCGCTCCCTCGGCATGGTGTGGAAAGTGCCAACCCTTGGTGTGCACCACATGGAAGGCCATCTGCTGGCACCGCTGCTGGAAAAGGAGGCGCCAACGTTTCCGTTCGTTGCGCTGCTGGTATCCGGTGGCCACACCCAATTGGTGGCAGTTCAAGGCATCGGTCGCTACAAGGTAATCGGCGAATCGCTTGATGATGCTGCTGGTGAAGCCTTCGACAAAACCGCCAAGCTGCTGGGGCTGCCGTATCCAGGTGGTCCGCAGATAGCGAAGCTGTCACTGCAAGGCACAGCGGGCCGTTTCACATTCCCGCGACCGATGACGAATCGCCCCGGGCTCGACTTCAGCTTCAGTGGCCTCAAAACGTTTGTACTGACCACCGTGCAGGCGCACACCCACGATGGTGTTATCGATGAACAAACCCGAGCCGACATCGCCCATGCATTCCAGGAAGCGACTGTGGCCACATTGATGATCAAATGCCGCCGCGCGCTCCAACAAACCGGCATGAAGACCTTGGTGATCGCCGGTGGCGTCAGCGCCAATACACGCCTGCGCGAAGAGCTGGGGACCATGGCAGAACAGGAAAATGCACGACTCCATTACCCGAAATTGCAATATTGCACCGACAACGGTGCAATGATCGCCTACGCCGGTTGCCAGCGTTTATTGGCCGGCCAGCAAGACGATCTGGCATTCCATGCGCGGCCGCGCTGGAATCTGGAAACCCTGCCGCCTTTGTAAGGGCCTGTCTGAAGGCCTCTGTGATTTGAGAGCGGCAGGTCAGCAATCCCGTAAGCAAACACCCGATCAGTAAACAGCCGTTCAGTAAACATCAGTGGAGCAGTATGGACATCGTCTATGTAAGGGGTCTCGAGGTAAAAACCGTAATCGGTGTGTATGAGTGGGAGCGCGAGATCAAACAACCGGTAACGGTCGATCTCGACATGGCCTACGACATCGCCAGGGCTGCCGCCACCGACGAGCACCAATTTGTGCTCGACTACAAAATCGTCTGCGTGCGTGTCACGGAATTCATCGAGCAGAGCGATCTGAAATTGCTGGAAGCGATGGCCGAAGCAATCGCCGCGCTGGTTCGCACTGAGTTCCACGTGCCATGGGTGCGCGTGCGTATTGGCAAGCCGGCTGCGATCACCGGTGCCAAGGATGTTGGTGTCATCATCGAGCGCGGCGCACCACGTCCATTTGGAGTCAATCAGCTGTACGGAGAGACCAAGTAGTGGCATGGGTCACACTCAGCGTTGGCAGCAATTGCAACGCGCGTGCGAATTTTTCCACCTGTCTCGACATGCTGCTGCTGCAGTTCCGTGATCTGGCATTGTCGTCAGTGTATGAGAGTGAAGCCGATGACCATTCCGGCCGCCGCTATCTGAATATGGCTGTCGGCTTCGACACTGGAATGCCGCTGGCTGAACTGGTGGCACTGTTGAAGAAGACGGAAGACAAACACGGTCGCGCACGGACGCCGGCGCCCTGCGGCGATGTCACCCTCGACGTTGATTTGCTCACCTACGGCGATCTTGCCGGTAATTTCAATGGTGTTGTGGTGCCGCATGCCGACATCGTACGCAAAGCCTATGTGCTGTGGCCACTCAGCCAGGTGGCGGCCAAACACAAGCATCCGGTGTTGAAACAAACCTTCGCTGAACTGCTGGCCGAGCGCAAAGCCGAATTCACCAAGGCGCAGCCACTCAAGCCGGTGGCCTTTGAATGGCACGGCAGGACATTGTCGAAGTA
>Ga0102923_1000461_pt1 | contig 11366 bp, 10 predicted proteins | sample Colrivmeta156902_FD_78206 | JGI IMG/M metagenome (GOLD analysis project Ga0102923, IMG submission 78206) | Estuarine microbial communities from the Columbia River estuary - metaG 1569-02 | ecosystem: Environmental > Aquatic > Marine > Intertidal zone > Estuary | place: USA: Columbia River...
TATTCCATGTACGGAAAAGTCTTTGCCACTTTGCTCAAATCTACCTGGCCCATCTTCGCGTTTGCATTCTCTTTCGATTCAAAGTCAGAGGCAATGCACTGTTTTCGATTCAGCATCAACGACTTAAACTGCAACCACGACTTCGTGGTTAATCCAGGCTCCGCATTTACCGTGGCCTTTAGATACGTTGCCGCCGGTAGGGTTAAAATTGTGAACATCTGTTTGTCCGATGCGTTTCCTCCGGTATTTAATTCTGACATTTCGCGGTCAAGGTCCTTATTTCCACCAATCGGTATGCCGATAAACACTTCCTGAGTTCCTTCGCTTGGCATTTTTCGATACACCAAAGTGAGGCCGCCTTCCATACTTACTTTGCGAGAAACTATTTCCGCCACAATCAATGTAGCATTGGTTTTGATTGCTTCCCGAATCCCCTTAACCGGTAACTGATGCCATACACCCAACAACGTCGTTTGGGTTCGTTTCGTCTCCATCACCACTATCCCTGTGTCCGATCCACGCAAGGGTTCGCCCGCTTTGGGTATACTATCATTTATAACGGTCAAACTGTCTTTGGACGATTCCGTATCCACTTGCTTCTTTCCGTTACACGCAGAAAATGTGAAAATGAAAGCCAGCGCCACCCATAACGTTTGTTTTTTGTGTAAAATCATCACGGCAAAGTACACGATTTTTTGCGGATTTTAATGTAGGTTTGTACTGTGAAATTCGTTGCCGAGATTGAAATCTTACCATTAAAGGGGTTGTTGGATCCCCAAGGAAAAGCTGTTGCCAATGGCCTGCCAAAAATTGGTTTAAACAACGCATCCAACGTACGCATTGGAAAGTTTATCACCATGGATTTGGACGCCAATACCGCGGAAGAGGCTCATGAAATGGCTGAATTGGCTTGTAAAAAATTGTTGGCCAACCTCATCATGGAGGGCTACAACATCCGCATTACGCAATAAAGCATGATTGTTTACAACGTAACTTGTAATGTGGGCAGCCACATGGCCGAAGAATGGCTACTATGGATGCAGCAGGAGCATATTCCTGAAGTGATGCAAACCGGCTGCTTTACAGAGTACAAGATTTTAAAGTTGCTTACCGATGCGGACGACAATGAAGGTGTGAATTATGCCATTCAGTACACGGCTAATTCCATAGAAAATTACAATCAATACAAGGATCATTTTGGTCCGATACTACAAGCAAAAACGAAGGAAAAGTATGGCGACACCGTGTTGGCATACCGCAGCTTGTTGGAAGTAATCATGTAATCATGAGTCAGACCAGGGCGTTAACGATTCAGGAAGCGCTGCTCAGACGTGACGAATTTATTTGGGTTGATGTACGAAGTGAGTCGGAGTTTGAACGGGCCCACATTCCAAATGCCATCAATGTACCTATACTTTGCGATGAAGATCGCGCGGCCGTAGGCCGCGCTTACAAGCATGAAGGCCGCGAAGCGGCCGTCATGCTTGGCCTCTCCCTCGCCGGTCCCAAATTCGCTTCCATCTATCAACAGCTGATGGAAATTCAACACAACAATCAAAAAAAACTCCTGTTCTACTGCTGGAGAGGCGGACTTCGTAGTCAAATCGCTTCCACCATCACACAATGGAGCGGTCACCCCGTTTTTATCATAAAAGATGGCTATAAATCCTACCGGAACTGGGTGCTCCAAACCCTGCAAACACCCCTAAACATCGTTTTAATCGCAGGTCATACCGGCTCGGGAAAAACAGAACTCCTGCAGTTGCTGCAAAACAATGGCAAGGCCATCATCGACCTAGAAAAAAGAGCCAACCACAAAGGCAGTGCCCTCGGAGGCGTTGGAATGCCCGCCCAACCTAGAAACGAAATGTTTGAAAACCTCATCGCCCACGATTACCTGCAATTTCATGAAAATCAAACCGTTTACATAGAAAACGAAAGTAGAACCGTAGGTCAATGTGCTGTGCCCGAAGGACTCTGGAAGCAAATGCAAGAAGCCCCCAGTATCGAAATGCATGTCGATGCGCAAACAAGAATAAATCGCATCATCAAAGAATACGCCGGCCTACCCAAAGATCAGCTCATCGCCCAAACCCAAAAACTTAGAAAACGACTTGGTGGCCAACATGAACAAGCCGCCGTTGAAGCGCTAGAAGCAAATGATTTCAAAACGTGGGTGGAAATTCTTTTGGTTTACTACGATAAATCATACCAGCACTTCGTTGACATAAACAACACAAAAATCACCTCAATTGCTTGGGATTGGAACCAAATCGAATCTTCATTGTTAACTCTTCTCAATACTCAAAAAAATGAATCTTAATAACCGCATCGCCATTGTAACTGGAGCCAACAAAGGAATTGGCCTGGAATGTGTAAACCAATTATTAGAAAAAGGCGCCACCGTTTATGGGCTATGCAGATCCGGTTGCACTACCCAACACGATAACTACCATTGCCTTATCGCCGATGTTAGAAACCATGAATCCCTTCAAACTGCCTTCGATAAAGTCCTAACTGCGCACGGCCAAATCGACATTCTCATCAACAACGCCGGTCTCGGATACTTTGGCTTTTGCGAAGAAATTAGCCTTGATCAATGGCAAGAAATGTTCGATACAAATGTCACCGGTCTTTTTTACGCCACCCGATTGGCATTGCCTTCCATGAAAAAACAAGGACTTGGACATATCATCAATATTTCATCCATCGCCGGTCTTGAAGGCTACCAACAAGTGAGCGGTTACTGCGCCACCAAATTTGCGGTAAGAGGTTTTAGCGATGCACTATACAAAGAAGTTCGCGATTTTGGAGTGAAAGTTACTTGCATCTATCCTGGCTCGGTAAAAACGGATTTCTTTAGACATAGCGAGAATATTCAACCGCACGACAATATGCTGATGCCCCAAGATGTGGCTTCGCAAATCGTTTATTGCCTAGAATCTCCGGACAATTTCCATAATGTAAACTTGGAAATCAGACCGCTTAAACCACGCGGATAAGCCCGCTCATCTCCTGCGCCAATTTCTTGGCCTCGATAGCCGCCGCTTCAGCATAATCCTCCCCTTCAGAAGCATACAAAATGCCTCTGGAGGAATTCACCAATAATCCTACCTCCTTATTCGCAGCTGCTTCGGTAATATCAGCCAAACTCCCCCCTTGCGCACCAACACCAGGTACCAATAAAAAGTGGTTTGGAATCATCTTGCGGATTTCACCTACCATTTCGGCACGCGTTGCACCCACAACAAACATCAAATTCTCTTCGCTGCCCCACTTGCAAACCGTCTCAATAACGCGTTCGTATAGTTTCATGCCTTCGTATTCACCCAACTGAAAATCGGCATGGCCTGCATTGCTTGTGAGCGCCAAACATATCACCCACTTGTCTTTGAACTCCAAGAACGGACGCAAACTGTCTTCACCCATGTAAGGCGCTACAGTAATTGCATCAAAAGGAAGAGTCTCAAAAAACGCCTTCGCATACATGCTGCTTGTATTGCCAATGTCACCCCTTTTTGCGTCGGCAATTTTCAAAGTATCATTCGGTAAATACTGCAAGGTTTCTTCCATCCATTCCCATCCAGCCTTGCCATATTGCTCGTAAAAAGCGGTATTCACTTTATAGGCCACACTGTGCGCTTTCGTGGCGTCTATAATGTCGCGATTAAACTGCATCAATCCATTGCCATTGCGCTCCAAACCCTTTGGGAGTTTCTCAATTTGGGTGTCCAATCCGGTACATAAATAGGAACGTTTTGATAGGATTTCTTGTACGAGTTTCTGCTTGTTCACGATAGTGCAAATTAAACAAATTGACTCGGCAAGTTGATCATTTTCGCGTAGGTTTGTATAAAATGAGGGGAAAACTGAAAATATGGCTCGTCTTTGTCGCAATTTTCTATGCTATAATACCTGCAGCACTGGGACAATACGTCAAAATTGGCGATGGCTCCTTCGCAGGTACCTTGGGCGGACCAATGGTCGCTAGCACCACCAAAGACACCCAAGTATCACGTTTTGCATACATCTTCCCAAAAGCAGAATTGGCCAACCTCTACCACAAAGACACGATCGAATCTTGCGAGTTTTTTCATGTCGCCTCCATAGCAGCACCCAACAGTAGCACCTTGTGTAAGATTTGGATTCAAAACACATCGCGCTCCGACTTTGGTGCAGGTAAACTTCACTTTCCAACCGAAACAAAAAATAGTACCCTCGTCTTCAGCAATACCCCCTCCAGCTACATTGGTGCACTAGAAAAATTCTACAAAATCCCCTTTACTACCTCTAAATATGTTTATGATTCTTTGAATGGTGAAAACTTGGCCATCTTCGTTGAATATCAACAAATCAAAAAACAAACGTCAACCCTGCAATGGTATTTTGAAAGCCCAACCACCGTTACAAGCTATGCAGCCAACCAAGTAAAGTACGGGATTTCAACCACCGGCTTCGATAGCCTTCCCAATAGCGCCAGTTACCACCCTACCATCATTTTAAATTTTCCCAAGTTTCAAAAAGACATTGCCATCATAAAAGTATACTCTCTTGGCAAACTCCCAATACCGCTTGGTAAACCAGACAGCGTACAAGTGCTCCTAAGAAATGTAGGCAAACAAACACTTTCGAATTATAACGTTTATACCCGTAGTCAAGGATTTAACACCCAAAAAGATAGCTTTAAAGTGTCGATTGCCCCCGGTGAACAAGGATTTTTTACCGTCCCCTCACTCAATCCCGTAAATGCTGGACTCGATACCGTTTTTGTAGAAAGCCATGACCCCAACAATTATAACAATAGCGGCGAATCATATCGATTGGGTAATGCAAATGTTTATAGTTATCGCGACGTAACTCAATCCCCAGCACCAGGTGGAATGGGCTTTAACGGAACCAATGGCGATTTCGTTGCCAAATTTTTCTCCAATTCACCCAAAAACATCAATCAAATTACCGTAACCTTTGGAAGCGGTGGCCAGCCATTCAAAGTAGGAATATGGTCGCACGACAGCACGCGAAGAAGACCAGGAAAATTGATTTATCAAAGCGATTCCCTCACCAGTAAGTCCGGAAATTATATTCTGGATCTAAAAAAACCCGTTCAAATAAAAGGCTCGTTTTATGTCGGCGTACGACAACTAGGAACCAACAATATTTCATTTGGCTATCAGATGGAAGACCCTGTTCGACCTCGCACCTTCTTTTATGCTGAACCACTGGGCGATACAAACTGGGTAGATTTCTCTCCCGACGCCCCCTATAAATTTCTGATTGAACCGCGACTACAAGCCGACATTGATATCGCTGCGATTTCCGCTGATTATCCCAAAGACAGTATAAACTCATATACCGTTGATAGTTTAGCCCCTGAAGGCGTAGTTGGAAACATCGGCCTAAAAAATGCAACAGACAGCTTCAATATTCGATGTGAAATCTGGTTCGGCAACACAAAACTCTATAACAAAACTATTCGAGATACACTGAGCAGCGGCCTCAAACGGAAATATACTTTCCCTAAGCGATTTATTCCCAACTCCTACGGTGAACATGTAGTAATGATTATCGTGAAGAGACCCGGCGACCAGGTGGTAGACAATGATACCGCAACACGGAAATTTTATGTCGGTGTGAAAAAAGACGTGATGATTAATACCGTCTACGAGCCCAGCAATGGCAGTGGTTATAACTATAAGATAGACACCATGATGCCGATGGCCAACGTCCAAAATGTCGGTTATGACAATTCTCCCACCTTTACCGTTCGATGTCGCATCTTTCAAAGAACCAAAGTTGTTTACAACCAAACACAATTGTTATCCCTGCCAAAGTTCCAATCCAAAATCCTTTTCTGGCCCACCTACAAATGCAGCGACACCGGCAAATTACAAGTGGTTTTCACAACGGAAATGCTTGGCGATGCTTACAAGAAAAATGACACCCAATCTCGGACCATTTATGTCAGAAAAATCGTAGATATCGGTGTGGATTCTCTTAGGAGCCCTGATGTCAATCAATTCTATACCAAAGGCAAACCCATCGGCATTAAGTTCAAAGCTTATAACGATGGATTAATTCCCGCCTTCAGCGTACCATTTTATTGCAGCATTTACGAACCCGGTGGCAAACGTGTCTATTACGATTCAACCAAATCGTACATTCAAGCATTGTATGCCTTGGAGCTATCAGTGACAAAAAACTTTACGCCTTCAAGCCTAGGACTGCACAAAATTGTGATCCGCACGAAACACTATCTAGACCTATTTACAGATAACGATTCTTTGGTGAAGTTCTTTAGCGTTGGTAAACCCTATGACTTTCAAGCCATTCAAATTACAAATCCAAAACAAGGCGATGTGATGAGTTTGGGAAAACCCTCCATATCACCAAAACTACTACTAAAAAACAATGGTTATTTGAAATCTACTGGGCCTTTGACTTGCGAAATTTACCAAAATGGAAATCGCATTTATTACGATGTCAAAAATTTCACCCTAGATACGTTTAAGTCCGATACAGTTGTTTTTGCCCAAAGTTTCAGGCCGATGAATGTGGGCACATTTAATATGATCTGTTACTCAAATTTGAATTCAGATCTCGTGAAATCCAATGATACTGCTCGAATTTCGTTTTCCGCAGTAGTGGGAAAAGATGCTTACCCATTTGCCGCAAATCTATCGCCCGATACCAATCAATTTGATTTGGTTGACTCCCTATTCACCGCAACAATAACGGTAAAAAATCAAGGCATCGATTCCATCAGAAAAGTACTCGTAAATATTTCAATTTTCGAGGGGGCAACCAGAACAGCCTATATATCCAAAGTGACCCAACTTGAAAGCAAAGGCGTGGATACTGTAATCTTTGATTTACAGCACAAATTTAGCAAAGTAGGAATCGCAGAAATTCGCATTTTTACCTCCTCCTTTGAAGATCAAAATATCTTTAACGACTCGATGGTTATTCCCGTTGCTGTGAATATTACCAAAGATTTGTCGCTGCTCTCAGCCAAACAACCAGGGTCCAATGATAAAATTGTAGAAAACGACTCCTTGCGATTTCCCAAGATTCAAATTGCAAACATCGGTGCAGGTAGCACTACCCAAAACACACTTATTCGATACCGCATTGTTCAGCAACCCAGCAAAACCATTCTGTTTGCCGATACCTTGGTCGTAGGAAAAATGACGCCTCTGGATACGATTTGGTTGAATTCTCCAAAGGGATTTAAATTTAGCAACCCTGGCGCCTATGTATTGGAAGCCTTTGCATCAATCAGCGTTGATGGAAATCCGAAAAACGATACGTTGCGATATGTTCTTCTTGTTGACCAGAAAGTGGGTCAGGAAACTGTGTTTCTGCATTCCGTTGTGGCCTATCCGGTGCCTACAAATGACCATATCACCATCAACAATGCGCTAGGTTACAAAGCTTGGTGTTTATATGATGTGAATGGTAAAGTGGTTTCTGATGGTAAAGTGGTTTCAAATCAATTTGATATTGATACGCGGCCTTTTACATCAGGGCTTTATGTATTAAAATTGCAAGGTGAAATTGGGTTCAAATCCATGCCCATCGCCATCGCACACCCATGATAATCCGTACATTAAAAATCACTGGCCTGATCGTAATAATCAGTTTGTTTTCGGCCTGTGGAAGCATCAAACCCGAAGCCCCAGCCACCGCCAACCAGGTCGTACCTGCAAAACCGATGCCCGCTATCGCCTCAACCATTAATGTGCCTATAAAAGTTGACCTGAAATCATATATCAAATTGGCAGACCAATCGTTTGATAAGGATTTTACCGGTTCAGACCGTCCTTGCTCTGGTCTACGGTACCAATACAAACTCAAAAGAGAGCCCATTCAACTCACAGGCAAAGGCAAAACCGTCTTTCTTGGCTTGGACATCGCCTATGGTTTTTCTGGCGAATACTGCGCGGCTTGTGTTTATGAAAATTGTATAACCCCGACAATCCCATTCAGTTGCGGTTGGGGTGATGAATCATTGAGAAAAGCGAAAGTCAAACTTCAAAGCGATATCGAACTGACATCAAACTATCGTATTAAATCCAATACCAGTTTCACCGATCTAACACCCATTGACCCCTGTAGGGTCACCTTTGCAAATATTAACATCAACGATATTTTGGTTAAACAGCTCAAACCAGAATTAAGCAAATTTGCAAAAGTGATAGATGCGGAAATCGCAAAACAAGACCTGAAGCCCTATATTTTGCCGGTTTGGAAAGCATTTCAAGACGATATACAAATTCCGTACACGGGATACTTGAGATTTCAACCCCAGGGTTTAAGTGTGAGCGAAATCGATATGACAGGCTCTATTCTGAATTTCAATATCGGAATTACGGCCACGCCTAGTATTCAAAGTAGCCCTTGGAACAAACCCAGTACCCCGCTGCCCAATTTGAGTCCGTATAAAAAAGGAAGCGGTTTTGAGGTGTATACAGACCTTCGATTAGATTATGACAGCCTTTCCAAACAGCTCTTTGAAATGATGAAAACAGAGAGTTTTGCAATGGGAAAAGATAAAATTAATATTACCACATTGCACTTGTTTCCCGCTGGCGAAAAGCTCGGCATCGAAATGGGATTTGCCGGAACCAAAAAAGGTGTGTTCTTTTTGTTGGGGTCGCCGAAGTTTGACAATGCTAAGAATGTTCTCGCCCTCAAAAATGTAGAGTACGACCTATCTACCAAAAACGTTTTGATAAAAGCGGCCAAGTGGATGCTCGACGAAACAATCAGAAAAAAACTGGAGTCGCAGATGGTTTTTGATATGAGCGACCTTGTGAATCTCACCAAAAAATCGATCAATGAATCACTCAATCAAACGATGGGCAATGGCATCAAAACACAGGGAAGGTTAAAGTCTCTAGAATTGGTGGACTGGAGCTTGCAGAAGGATGCAATTTGGGTAAGAGCAAAAACTCTCGGTGACATTGGTGTAATTGTAGAATAATTGATTGGCATTCAACCAGATATTCTGGTTTTTAGAACCGTGCGATTACCACCAACCCCTCAACTAGTTGCCTTTTGCCAATTCCACGCATCGCGCATCATGGTTTCAAGGTTACGACTTGCTTTCCATCCCAATACTTCATTGACTTTGGTGGTTTCGGCCCAAACTGCCACCACATCCCCATTTCTTCGAGGCCCAATGATATGCGGAACCTTCTCGCCGGTTGCTGATTCAAAAGCCGAAATAACTTCTAATACCGAATATCCGTGTCCCGTACCAATATTAAAAACCTCAAAATTACCAAGGCTTGGATCACCCATTTCTACCTTTTGCTCCACTGGATTCGAAAACAATCTACCAATTGCCGCAACGTGAGCATCAGCCAAATCCATCACATGAATATAATCCCGAATACACGTCCCATCTGGCGTATTGTAATCACCCCCATGCACTGTTAGTTGAGGTCGAATCCCCGCCACAGTTTGTGTTAAATAAGGAATCAAATTATTCGGAACACCCAAAGGCAATTCTCCAATCAAAGAAGACTCATGGGCCCCAACGGGATTAAAATATCTTAGACACTGAACCTCGAACCATTTGTTATCTTTCAGAATCACCTCGCCCATCTGTTTTGTGGCTCCATACGGACTTGCCGCGGGTCTCGTGGGAGTTGATTCCTTTACCGGAACTTGTTCTGGCTCACCATAAACAGTGCAACTGCTGCTGAAAACGAGTTTTTTACAATCGGCCTGTTTCATCACCTCCAACAATGAAACCAATCCAACAACATTGTTGTTGTAGTACATTAACGGTTGATCTACGCTCTCACCAACGGCTTTGTGGGCTGCAAAATGAATTACGGCATCTGGATTGTGGATTGCAAAAATTTCCGTCATCAAAGACTTATCGTTTACATCGCCATGGATAAACTCAGGTATAAAACCAATGAGTTGTGCGATGGCAGATAGTACATCAATTCTTGAGTTATGCAGATTGTCGACGATTACAGGCGTATACCCCGCTTCATGCAAACAAACCACCGTGTGCGAACCAATAAAGCCCAATCCGCCTGTAACTAAAATCTTCTTTTGCTCCATATTTATTTCAATTTACTCACTTGATTGTGCTCCAAGCGATATTTCTCACCACTACTCTCACAGATCGCCTCGCCGTTTTCATCAAAATTCAATTTCTCTCCAAACGCACTCATCCATCCAATCTGCTTTGCGGGATTTCCAACTACCACAGCATAGTCCAACACATCTTTAGTAACCACGGTACCAGCACCAACAAATGAATATTCGCCCAAAGTAACCCCACACAAAATTGTGGCATTTGCCCCAATTGAAGATCCCTTTCTAACTTTGGTTAGTTTGTATTCCTCCTTGCGCTCAACATGAGACCTTGGATTTGTTACATTGGTGAAAACCACGCTCGGTCCCAAAAAACAATCATCCTCAATTTCAACACCCGAGTAAATTGATACGTTGTTTTGGATCTTAACACCCGAACCAATTGTGACGTTGCTTCCAATGAAAACATTCTGACCCACGTTACAATTGGTGCCCAATTTTGCAGTTGACATTACATGGGTGAAATGCCATATTTTGGTTCCTTCGCCAATTATCGCACCCTCGTCTACAATAGCAGAAGGGTGAATAAAAGCAGTTTGATTGGCATTGGATTCAGTCATCAGAAAATCAAAGTTACAAAATGATTGCGATGTGACATCTTTGGTTTGGTTAACCACTGCGGAATTTTATCAAAGCAATCCCGGCCGACACATAGTATAATGAACCTATTTTATTCCAAATAGGGTTAATAGCAAGTAACACAACCCCGCAACCAATGCACTCACAGGAATGGTAATAATCCAAGCCACCAATAAATTCCTGGTAACACCCCATCGCACTGCACTCAATCGTTTTGTTGCGCCAACACCTATGATAGATCCTGTTATCGTGTGTGTTGTACTCACCGGAATACCCATTTGCTCTGTCATAAACAAGGTGATCGCACCAGCAGTTTCGGCACTAACGCCTTCCAGTGGTGTCACTTTTGTGATTTTAGTGCCCATGGTTTTGATGATTTTCCAGCCCCCACTCATTGTGCCCAAACCAATCGCTACATAACAAGCCATAGGGACCCAATTTGGCAATTCACTAAATTCTGAAATGTAATTATCAGCAATTAAAGCTGCGCCAATAATACCCATTACCTTTTGAGCGTCGTTTCCACCGTGTCCTATTGAGAATGCTGCACTAGACAATAACTGCAACTTTTTGAACATGTTAGCTATTCTATTTGCTGTAGGCTTTTGAATTAATTCACAGTAAATGTAACTGATCATAAACAAGCCGATTACACAAAATATGCAATACAA
>Ga0102923_1000462_pt1 | contig 11357 bp, 9 predicted proteins | sample Colrivmeta156902_FD_78206 | JGI IMG/M metagenome (GOLD analysis project Ga0102923, IMG submission 78206) | Estuarine microbial communities from the Columbia River estuary - metaG 1569-02 | ecosystem: Environmental > Aquatic > Marine > Intertidal zone > Estuary | place: USA: Columbia River Estuary...
ATGGTCGGGCGTAATGCGAGCAAACTGGAGGCGACGCGTCGTCAATTATTGAAAGCCACCGGTGCGCCGGCGGCTCGAGCCTTCGTCCTGCCGTTCGATGAGTCAGATCCAGGGCAGGCACGCTTTGGTATCGAGGCAGCCATTCGCCACTACGGTCAGCTCGATATTCTCGTAAGCAATGCAGGCTCAGCCGGGCCTAAGCAAGTCATCGAACATCTGCCCTTGTCTCGAGAGGAACTCACGAGCGACACCGAGACGGTTGCCGATGCCGCCGGCAACCTGCTTGGTCTCACATGGAATATGGTGCGTGCCGCCGCGAACTACCTAAAGCCGGGCGCGAGCATCATCAATGTGTCGACGATCTTCTCGCGCACCAAATATTTTGGGCGGGCTGCTTATGTCGTGCCGAAAGCCGCCTTGAACGCTTTCTCGAAGCAACTCGCATTACAACTCGGTCCGAAGGGGATCAGGGTAAATACGGTCTATCCGGGCCCTATCGAAAGCCAGCGCATCAGAACCGTATTTGCGGCGATGGATCAGTTGCGCAAGGCGGAAGCGGGCACGACTGCCAGCGAGTTTGTAAGCACGATGGCGCTCACGCGCAGCGATCAGGAGCAACGACTCGAGCAGACTTTCCCGACGGTGGATGATGTCGCCAACACCATCGTTTTCTTGGGTAGCGATGAATCTCGCGCGTTCAGTGCCCAGGGGTTCGAAGTCACCAATGGCATGCAGGTCGTGCAGGAGTCGCGCTCGACTTGGGTGTCACGCCCAGAGCTGCGTACCGTCGATGGCACAGGCTCGACGGTGCTAGTCGCCGCCGGCGATCAAGTTGCCGATGCCCTGATGATCGCGCGTATTCAGGCGCGCTGTGGTGCGCGTGTCATGCTCGGTCTCGGTTCGGAAGAGGCCGTACAGGCTGCGATCGCTGCCCTACACGATGACGAGGTCGATTTGCGAATATTGCCTCGATTGTTCGATCGTGAACGACCCGAGACACTGTCGCAGTCGTTGGCCGATGTGGATCCGGAGACCGGACTGCAAGGTGCAATCGTACTGCCGGCCTTCGGCGCGTGGCGCTTTCAGCGCGCGCTAGCAGAAGCCACGGATGCCGACGTCGAAGCGTTTCTCAAGACTGAGCTGAGCGGTGCGATTGGCATTGCGCGTGAACTCTCGCGCCTTTGGCATCGTCTGGCGCCCAAAGGCTTAAGTCCGAGAACTATCTTCATGTCCAACGGCGATGATGCCGTCGGTAACACTTGGGCCGATATCCTGCGTGCCGGCATTGAGCAGCTGATTCGTGTGTGGCGCGATGAAAGTTCCGCGCGAGCCAAATCCGGTGAACGCCCAACACCTGAATGGTCCAATCAGATTCTGCGTTGGAGCAACGCCGAAGAACATGGTCTTTTGTTCGCGGCCAGTCAGGCGGCACGTTTGCTCTATACCAAGCGCCGCGTACCTCAAGTCAATCTCTACATGCCGGCGACCATCGTCGACGCCACTGGTTCGACTCGACCCAACTTCGGTTGGATTGAATCGCTGATGGGATTGCATCTTGGCAAGTGCGTGTTGATTACCGGTGGATCCGCGGGTATCGGCGGACAACTCGGTCGACTTCTCGCGGTGGCAGGCGCGCGAGTGATGTTGACGGCCAGACGTGCCGACCAATTGAAAGAAATGCGTGACAGCATCGTGCGCGAGCTCGAAGAAATCGGCTACAACCGACCGAAGGATCGCGTGCAGATCTTGGCCAATATCGATGTGGCCGAGGAAGGCGCCTTGGTCAAATCGGTGAATGCGACACTTAAGGCCTTCGGTCGCATCGATTATCTCATCAACAATGCGGGTGTCGCTGGCGCTGAGCAGATGGCTGTCGATCTGCAAACGGCCGATTGGCGTACCACACTGCAAGCCAATTTAGTCTCGAACTATTCCTTGATCGAAAAAGTCGTTCCCTTGATGAAGAAGCAAGGGTCCGGCTACATCTTGAACGTCAGTTCCTACTTCGGTGGTGAGAAATACATTGCCGTTCCCTATCCGAATCGTTCGGACTATGCCGTTTCGAAAGCCGGCCAGCGTGCTCTCGTCGAAAATCTCGCGCGTTTCGTCGGACCAGAAATCCAGATCAATGCGATTGCCCCCGGTCCGGTCGAAGGACAGCGACTCAAGGGCAAGGACGGCAAGGCGGGGCTTTTTGATCGCCGTGCCAAGTTGATCCTCGAGAATAAACGCCTCAATCAAGTGCACGATGCCGTATTGCGATCATTGGCGGGTGGCGCGTCGCTTGGCGATGTTTTGCAGGCACTTGGCAGCAACGATATCGGTTTGCTGCAAGGTGAGGGTGTACCCGAGCCGCTGCGTCAATTAAGCGCACGTTTGAAAGCCGATATTCACGGCAGCGACGAGGCGGGCTACTCCTCGCTGCACTTTTTGATGACGAAGTTGATGGCGCGTCGTCTCGTGGCGCGTCTCTGTAACGGCTGCATCATCCTCGCGCAGATGGAGCGCGATCTGGCGGAGCAGTGGGCAGAGGGCTTACCAGAGGCGACAGAGCCGTTCATTGATCCACGCCGCATCGATATCGAAGCGGAGAAGATCCGCTCGGGCGTCATCGGCATGCTGCATCTGAACCGTATGCCAACCGAGACGGATGTCGCGCTCGCGACGGTATTTTTCATGGCCGATCGTGCCATTTCTGGCGAAACCTTCGAACCATCCGGTGGATTACAGCAGGAGCGCACTATCACCGAGCGCGAGCTCTTTGGTAGAGCAAAGCCCGAGCGAGTCCGTCGCATGGAAGGCGAGACCATCTGGTTGATCGGCGAACACATGACCGAACCGCTCGCGGCGGTTGCACGTTTGTTTTTGGCGGAAGGTCACGTCGGTAATGTCGTTGTGCTTACCCGTTCCCCTGCAGCCGCTGATGAGCTTCGTACTGCATTGGGACGTGCCTTAGGACATGATCGTGTGAGCTATCTCACGGTCGGCGATGATCTCGAGGCTCGTATGGACGAGGCGTACGCAACCTATGGTGCGCCAGCGGCCGTGATCTCCACTCCCTTCGCGTCGATCCCACAAGCGCTGTTCGGTGTTGAAGGCAAAGATCACCTCGATGCAGTGGGGTTCGGCGCTCTCGTCGAAACTAATCTGACACATCACTTTCGGGTGGCGCGCAAAGTGTCCCTGTTCAAAGGTGCGCGACTTATCTTGGTATCACCTGATGTACCGGTGGGCGGAAGCTTGCCGCAGTTTGCGATGGCCAACTTCGTCAAGACGACCTTGCATGCGTTCACCGCGACTCTCGGTGTCGAAAACGAACGCTTGCCGACCGCCGTACCGGTGAACCAGGTGAACCTCACGCGTCGCATGCGCAGTGAAGAGCCTCGCGATGCCGCTGAGCAAGCCGAGGAATACACGCGCTTCGCCCACGCGGTGCTGTTGGCAGCTGCGCCGATCGTCGAAGCGCAGGAGAGTCGATACCGGGCGCGTATCTATCGGGGTCTGGCGATCACGGTGTAAAGTCCGCGCGCATGAAACTCGAAGTAGTGCCGGTGACGGCCTTCCAACAGAACTGCTCTGTGCTGTGGTGTGAGAAGACACGGCGTGCGGCGATCGTCGATCCGGGTGGCGACCTCGAACGGGTTTTGAACGTTATCGACTCAAACCGACTCACGCTCGAGAAAATCCTGATTACGCACGCCCACCTTGATCATGCGGGCGCGACGGCGGAGCTCGCTCGTCGTCATTCGTTGCCGATAGAAGGCCCGCATCCGGGTGACCAATTTTGGATCGACCAAATGCCAGCACAGGCGAAGATGTTTGGCTTTCCGCCCTGCGAAGCATTTGTCCCGACCCGTTGGTTGCAACAGGGCGACCGGGTCACGGTCGGTGAGCTCGAGTTCGAAGTGCGGCACTGCCCCGGACATACTCCGGGTCACGTGGTTTTCTTCCATGCTCCGTCGCGTTTTGCGATCGTCGGTGACGTATTGTTCGCAGGCTCAATTGGTCGAACGGACTTTCCGCGCGGCAATCATGCCGATTTGATTCGTTCGATCCGCGAAAACCTGTTTCCGCTCGGCGATGATGTGACTTTTCTGCCCGGACACGGCCCCACGTCGACCTTCGGCGCAGAGCGCCGTAGCAATCCTTTCGTCGCAGACGCGTTGTTTCGCTGATTCAGCCGAGTGGTTGCAACTGCGTCGTGATGATGTAGTGGTCGATCAACAAAGCGGCAAATAAATACATCAAGTACGAAATTGAGAAACGGAAAACCTTCATCGGTAGTTCCGTCCGCTCGGTCAGTTTCAGTGCGAATGCGTAATAGAGGAAGCGCCCGTTCAAGATAATGGCGGCCGCAAGATAAATGAGACCGCTCATTCGCGTGAGATACGGCATCAAGGTCACCAACACAAGCAACACGGTATAGAGCAACACTTGCAAGCGGGTGTAGGGGATGCCGTGAGTCACCGGCAACATCGGAATACCGGCTTTTGCGTACTCGTCGCGGCGCGCGATAGCCAAAGCCCAGAAGTGCGGCGGCGTCCAGATGAAGATGATCAGAAACAACAGCAGGGCGTTTGGATCGATAGAGTTGGTCACCGCCGCCCAACCGAGCACGGGTGGCGCTGCACCCGCAGCACCACCAATGACGATATTCTGGGAAGTCGCTCGCTTAAGAAACACCGTATAGATCACGGCGTATCCAATCAAAGAAGCGAACGTCAACACCGCCGTCAGCGGATTGACCAACCACCACAGGATCGTCATCGAAGCGACGGCGAGCAACGCTGCAAACAGCAGAGCCTGACGCGTATGCAAGCCGCCAGTCGGTAGCGGGCGACCACGTGTGCGAGACATCTGTTCGTCGATTTTTTGATCGAGCACATGATTGATCGCTGCCGCCGAAGCCGCTGCCAGCGCGATCCCAATATTGCCGTAGACCAAAGCGGCAAACGGAGGCCAGCCCGGGCTCGCAAGTAGAGTGCCGACGATCGCGGTGAAGACGATTAGCGCGACGACCCGCGGCTTGGTGAGCTCGTAGTAAAGCTTCCAGGTCGGCTGTTTGACGATGCCGGAGCTAGCGACGGCCACGATCAAGCTTCCCGTAGACGACGATTGAAGATGAGCAGCGCCATTAACAGCAGCGCGGCGCCGGCGTTGTGGCCGGTTGCCAGTGACAGCGGGAATGCTTTCAGGATCATCAATAGTGCGATCAACCATTGCAGTGACAAGGCGCCGACAGCCAGGGCAGCGCCATGACGAACGAGCGAGGTTGGCGCATTACGCCAGGCGAGCCAAGCAGCCCAAAGCACTGCGAGTGTGGCAACGAGTGCCCAGGCGCGATGCGTGAAGTGGATGGCAACGCGCGCCGGGTGATCAAGCACGCCACCTTCATAGTTGATGTCGAGACCACGCCAGATAACAAATGCATTGGCGTAATCCATATCTTGGGGTATCCACTGGCCTTGGCAGGTTGGCAAATCCGGGCAGGCCACCGCGGCATAGTTAGTGCTCGTCCAACCGCCTAGAATGATCTGCAGCGCTACGACGGCGACAGCCACAACGCCGGCTCGTCGTGCTCCATCGAGCGCGGCGATTTTTGTCGCACCGATAGCGGGTTTGACGATTCCGCATACTCTTCGCATGCGCAGCCATAGCCAGGTCAACAAACCGAGTGTGGTTAAGCCACCGGTCAGATGCAGGACGACGATCAGCGGTTTGACCAACCACCACACCGTGAAGGCGCCGAGAATGCCTTGCAGGACGACCGTCACTAGCAAGCCAACGGCATATACGACACTGACGGGCTTCTCACGGCGGTATGCGATCGCGATGGCCGTGATCAAAACGATGATGAAGCCCAACGTCGTTGCGGCATAACGGTGGATCATTTCACGCCAGGCCTTACCCGAGTCGTATTCCCAACCGGGCGAGTACGATTCGATCTTGCCTTCAACTTTTTCCGCGCCTGCTGGTGTCACGTGTCCGTAGCAACCCGGCCAATCGGGGCAACCGAGACCGGCATCGGTCAATCGGACCCAGGCACCAAGCACGATGACGACGAGGCACAGCAGCATGCCGACTAGGGCGAGATGGCGCAGCGCTACAGCGCCTCTGGGAGTAGATGCAGTCATGATCAACCGATATGTGAAAGTTTGAGAAGTTTTTCGAGATCTTTGAGTAAGCCTTTCGGATTTTCGCGACTATCGAAGCGCATCATCAGATTACCGAGTGGATCGACGATGTAGATGTAGGGAATCGCAGGGTCACGCGGAAACTGCCCGAGCCAATCACGCGTGGCGCCAGCTTCTGCGGTGATCACTGTGAGTCCTGGATGCTCGCGCTCCAGAAAGGCATCGTTGCAGCAGTCTTCGTCGGCGATGAAGACGCGCTGTACCCGATCCATATCTTCGGCGAGCAACAAGCGAGTTTGTCGAAGAGTCCAAAGCGCATGCTGACAGACCTCGTCGCAACGGCCGTTACCGATGTAGACCAAAGTCCACTTTTCGCTCAGCAGGGTCGCCGATGCGGGTGTGCCATCACGAGTGGTGAGCGTCGTCGCCGTCAACGGACGTGCCGGGCTGATGAGTTCCCCGTTATTGGTGCCGCCGTCCGGTCGCCAGCCGCCGATGTAGTACAGCCAGAACGAGCCGAACAGCGGCAGGAAAAACAAGGCTGCAAGACCGATCAACGCGGCGCGACCGCGGCGTACGTCGGATGTGGCGGGTGCCTCTTGGGTCATGATGACGTCCGCTTCCTCAAGTTCAAAGAAAAGTACAAAACCAACAGCAGTATCGCGAAGCTCCACCACTGTATGGCATAGGACCAGTTCTGTTCCGGTCCTTTACCGGTGGCGAACGGTTGCCACTGCCGCAGGTAACCTGCCGGGTCCGCATCGCTCATCAACAGCCAGCGCTCCTCGAGTCTCGGCTTGGGCTCAACTGCCGTCGCCATGGCCGCTTCGAGCTGTGTCACGGTCGGAAAACTCGTCACGCGTGGCCAAGACCCACTCGTCGCGGGCGCCGCACGACCGCCCGCTAGGCCCGCTTGAGGCAGTTCGTCTAGGCGGCCGATCACCGTGACTTGTTCGTTCATATCCGCATCGAGCTTGCTACGTACGTCCGGCAAGCGATCTCGATAACCTTCGAAGGGAATCCAGCCACGATTGACCAGAAGCCAACGACCGTCATTCAGTCGCATAGGTGTCAGCACGTCGTAACCGGCGCGGCCCGCACGAGTTCGGTTGTCGAGTAGGAACTGCCGTTCCCTGTCCCAGCGACCCGTTATCTCGACCTGTGCGAAACGCGGGAGTTCCCTCGTACTTCGAGAGCCCAGCGCAGCGACGGCGCCGCTTTGCGTTTCGAACTCTGCCACGATTTCACGTTTGAATTCCGCTCGAGTCCATTGCCAACGGCCCAAGCTCACGAACAACACGAGCAGACACAGCGTTGCCACCGTCATCAGCCATGACGGGGAAAAGACCCTGCGGCCAACGACGATCTCGAGTTTCACGTGCCTATAATACCGGTTATGGAACTTTTCCGGATTCTGGTCGGCCTCGTTTTGGTCGGCATCGTGGCGAGTCTCGGCTCTGCCTTGTTTCACCTGATGAACGACAAGGGTGATTCCAAAAAGATGGTACGCGCGCTGACCGTACGCGTTGGCCTTTCGGTGGGATTGTTCCTGTTGCTGATGGCCGCTTGGGCGTTGGGCTTCATCCAGCCCTTGGGCGTTAATCGCTGAACCCCAAAATGACGACGGGCCGGTTGTACCGGCCCGTGTCAGGATCTTCAAGATGCCGGCGGTCGCCGGCGATGATCGTCAGACCCAGTAGACGAAGACAAACAGTCCGAGCCACACCACGTCGACGAAGTGCCAATACCAGGCGACAGCTTCGAAGGCAAAGTGACGTTGCGGAGTGAAGTGACCCTTCATCGTGCGCAGCCAGATCACGAACAACATGATGGCACCGAGCGTCACGTGCAGGCCGTGGAAACCGGTCAGCATGAAGAATGTTGAGCCGTAGATGCCCGTGGAGAGCGTCAGGCCGAGCTCGGTGTAGGCGTGGATGTACTCCTCGGCCTGCAGACCGAGAAACACGAAGCCGAGCAGGAAAGTCAGCGCCAAGAAGATATTCAAAACGCGACGATTGCCTTCCTTGATGGCGTGGTGAGCGATCGTAATAGTGACACCCGAGAGCAGCAGGATCGCTGTGTTGATCGCCGGCAAACCGAAAGCGGGAATGGTTTCGAAGCTACCGTCGTCACGAGGGCCGAGCGCTGCGGGACCGTTGGTGGGCCAAGCGGCGTTATAGTCCTGCCAAAGCAGCAACTTGTTGAAGATCTTCACGCCCTCGCCGCCCGTCCAGGGTACCGACAGCTGGCGCGCATAAAATAGCGCACCGAAGAAGGCCGCGAAGAACATCACTTCCGAGAAGATGAACCACATCATGCCCATGCGGAACGATCGATCGACCTGCATGTTGTACAGGCCGCCTTGGCTTTCCTTGATGACGACACTGAACCAGCCGACGAACAGCGCGATCACCATCGCAGTACCGACGACGAAGATGCCGGGGCCGTACCATTCGTTGAGCCAGCCGCACAGCCCAATCATGAAAACGAACAGGGTGGCCGAACCGTAGATGGGCCACACACTGTCGTGCGGGACGTAATACTTGTCTTCGGAATGGGTGGATGCGTGTGCGTTGGCCATATCAGTCTTCCTAGTTCAGCGCGGCGACCCGCGTCGAGTTATCGTAAAACGTGTACGAGAGCGTGATTCGATCGAGGCTCTTCGGTAGATGTGAGTCGACGACGAAGCGAACCGGCATCACCTTCTCTTCGTCCTTGAGGAAATTTTGCGGCGTGAAGCAAAAGCATTCCGTCTTGCGGAAGAACGGCGTTGCCTTACCCGGCGCCACATTGGGGATTGCCTGAGCAACGGTGTCTTTGCCGGTGAGGTTGTGCGCGACGTAGTCGACCACATACAACTTGCCCGGCTGAACCTTCATCTCGGTGACGAGCGGCTTGAAGGTCCAACTGCCTACCGACGGCAGATCTGCAACGAACTCCACCGTAACCCAGCGGTTCTCGTCGGGCACGGGTGCGGCGGCTTCGTCAAACGTGCTGGCGCGCAGGAGATCTTTCGGATTACCGACGCCCGTGATGTCGCAGATCACATCGTATAGCGGCACGAGCGCGAAGCCGAACCCGAACGCACCTAGCGCGAAGCCGAGCAACCGCAAAGTCAGCTTGCGGTTGGAGCTGTCTCGTTGGTTCTGATCGATCGGCGTGTCGTCGCTCATTGCCTGAATCCGAGTACCGACATCAGGATGAACGCGAGATAGAACGCGAAGGCAACAAGGCCAAGTACGATCGCGCTGCGCTTTACGCGGCGTGATTGTTCGAGTTTGTCAGCCTTCGGTTCCATGATGTGCTCAAGCGTTTAGTGCTGAACGGTGCCTTGAGCGACGACGTCACGCGACGGCGGCGTTTCCCAGCTATGGTACGGCGCGGGCGTCGGTAGCTCCCAGTCGAGACCTTGAGCCGACTCCCACGGACGCTGCGGCGCCTTCTCACCCGAGCGCACCGCGTTCCAGATGACGTAGACGAACAGCAGCTGCGAGAAGCCGAAGATGAAGGCACCAACCGAGGAAACCATGTTCCAGTCGGCGAACTGCGTCGAGTAGTCCGGAATACGGCGTGGCATGCCAGCCAGACCCAGGAAGTGCTGCGGGAAGAACAGCACGTTCACGCCGATGGTCGACAGCCAGAAGTGCAGCTTGCCGATTTTCTCGTTGTACATGCGGCCGCTCCACTTCGGCAGCCAGTAGTACACGCCCGCCATGATGGCGAAGACGGCGCCCGGTACGAGCACGTAGTGGAAGTGCGCTACGACGAAGTAACTATCGTGATACTGGAAGTCCGCCGGCACGATCGCGAGCATCAAGCCGGATAAACCGCCGATCGTGAACAGGAACAGGAAGGCGAGCGAGAACAGCATCGGTGTTTCGAAGCTGATCGAACCCTTCCACATCGTGGCGCACCAGTTGAATACCTTCACACCCGTCGGCACGGCGATCAGCATGGTGGAGAGCATGAAGAAGAGTTGTCCCGCGAGCGGCATGCCCACAGTGAACATGTGGTGTGCCCAGACAATGAATGACAGGAAGGCGATCGAAGCCGAGGCGTAGACCATCGACTCGTAGCCGAAGAGTGGCTTGCGCGAGAAGGTCGGGATGATTTCCGACACCACACCGAAAGCCGGCAGGATGAGGATGTACACCTCGGGGTGTCCGAAGAACCAGAAGATGTGCTGGAACATCACCGGGTCACCGCCACCGGCTGCCGTGAAGAAGCTCGTGCCGAAGAAGTGGTCGGTGAGCAGCATCGTGACGGCGCCCGCGAGCACCGGCATCACGGCGATGAGCAGATACGCCGTGATCAGCCACGTCCAGCAGAACAGCGGCATGTTGAGCAGGCCCATGCCTGGCGCGCGCATGTTCATGATCGTCACCACGACGTTGATGGCGCCGAGGATCGACGAGATACCCATCAGGTGAATGGCGAAGATCGTCAGCGGGAAGCTATCACCCGCTTGCAGTGACAGCGGCGGATACAGCGTCCAACCACCTGCCGGTGCGCCGCCCGGAACGAACAAGGTCAACAGCAACAGGGTGAAAGCGAACGGCAGCAACCAGAAGCTGAAGTTGTTCAGACGCGGCAGCGCCATGTCGGGCGCACCGATTTGCATCGGAACCATCCAGTTCGCAAGACCCGTCCACGCCGGCATCACTGCGCCGAAAATCATGAGCAGCGCGTGCATCGTGGTCATCGAGTTGAAGAAACTCGGATCGACGAATTGCAAGCCCGGTTGGAACAGTTCGGCGCGGATCACCAACGCCATCGCACCACCAAGGAAGAACATGACGCAGGCGAACACGAGATACATCGTGCCGATGTCCTTGTGGTTCGTTGCATACAGCCAGCGTTTCAAGCCATGCGGCTTGTGATCGTGATCGTCGTGGGTGTGTGCGGTGGTGGTGTTAGCCATGACTAGATACTCTTTACGTTGAATTCTTTGACGATGTCGATTTCAGTTTGCGAGGCTTAACCCTGCGGAGCGGTCGTCGCGACCGATGCAACCGTCGGCGCGGCCTCGGCAGCGGGAGCGGCCTCGTTGGTACCACCCGTTTTCTGGGCGGCGACCCAAGCCTTGTACTCTTCCTTCGTGACGACCTTGACCACGATCGGCATGAAGCCGTGATCGCGGCCGCAGAGTTCGGCGCACTGGCCACGGTAGATGCCCGTCTTGCCGGCATCGACCTTGAACCACAATTCGTTGACGACGCCCGG
>Ga0102923_1000475_pt1 | contig 11222 bp, 10 predicted proteins | sample Colrivmeta156902_FD_78206 | JGI IMG/M metagenome (GOLD analysis project Ga0102923, IMG submission 78206) | Estuarine microbial communities from the Columbia River estuary - metaG 1569-02 | ecosystem: Environmental > Aquatic > Marine > Intertidal zone > Estuary | place: USA: Columbia River...
CTCGCTGCGGCGGGCGGTGGCCGCGGCCAACCCCGCCGGCGTTGCCTCGCCATACACCGGACGGATCCCCCAGTCAAAGCTCATCTTGCTCTGGTGACCGTGCTCGAGGAGGTTGACCCCAAGGTGGGTGATCCACATAGGACGCTGCAGCCGGTCGGACTTCGCCCTGCGAGCCGAAACATAGGGCTGTAGGCGCACGGCCTCCTCCCCGCGGTCGGGACTTACCCAAGCCGCCTGAAGGTACCATGAGGTCCCGGTGGTGAACATGGGGTAGGCATTCCCGGTTCCGCCAAGCGACGCCGAAGGGTTCAAGCTTCCATTGGCAGGATTCATGATGCCGTTGTTGCGCTGGTATCCGGGTCCGTAGTCGGTGGCAAAAAACCCAAAGTAGCCTGAAAACGCCGCGTGCCGGGTGCCGTAGGGATGCTCGGCAAAGAGCGCCACCGAGGCCATAGTCATCGCGTGCTCGAGCGTGTCGGATCCGTTCCGGGACCACATAGCATTTGCCTGGTGAATCGCACCCGCCTCAAGGTTGAGGATGCGCTTGGTACCCAGGTAGGTTCCCGCCATGTAGGGCGTGGTGTGGGGCTCGCGCTCGGCGAAATTCCAGATCAGAAGCCCTTGATACTGAAGGGCGGCCGACCGCGGATCATAACTGGCGTGCTCGCTCAAGCTGGGACTGGATCCCGAAGAGGCGTATGCAAATGGCGTCGTAACCGCAACCCGGTAGTCGAGCTGAGCCACCTGGCCCCGGGTGTAGAGGCTGAACTTGCGCGAGAACTGGTCGGTTTGGTCGACCGTGGCCTGAGCAAATACCGGCACGTCGAGCGTCGAAATGCTCGCGATTGCCGGCTGACTGAACCGACTAAAGCCGTTGAGTATACTCAGCCCCGCTCCCACTTTGAGCTGGTCTTGGCCTGAAAACCGTCGCTCGATCACCGCGTCGTGTACGAAGAGCTGGTTTTTGCGGTTGCCCCCGTTGCCCGGCGAAAGCGCATTCACGTTGTTCATTCCGATTTGGCTGTAGAAGAACACGCGGGGGGTTACCTGTCCAAAAATCTGCACGCGGGTGCGGCGCAGTCCAATGTCGGCAGTCCAGTCCTTGGGGGTCCCGTTGACGGCCGTTCCCGGGTTGCTCTGGTTGGCGCGGACCCAAACTTGGTTGAGTCCGGTCCACTGCACGTAGGCGGTTCCCGAGGCGTTGAGCGGAGTCCGCAATGCCTGCGCGCCTGCGCGGCCCACGGCCCCCACCCCTAGGGCGGCGGCCAGGGCAAGGATTCGCAATCCCCGCTTCATTTTTTCACCACTCGAGTGGAAAGCTCGTGCTTGCCCAGCGGCTTCGCGTCTTCGGGGTAAAGCACCTCGAGGTGTCCGTTGGCCCGTTCCACTTCGTGCTGCACCGCGTGGATGAGCTCCATCGTGCTGTGGTCCAGCATCTTCGCCTTGCGGGCGTCGACCACCGCGTGCGAGGCCGTTTTAAGCGGTTCTAGCGTTTTGCCCAGCTTCAAAATATTAGCAAACGAAAACGCCCCTTCGAGCTCGACGTGCTCGCCTTCATCCCGGTGCTTCGTGTGGATTTGGGCGCGGGTTACGCTTCGCAATTTGCCCTTCAAGCTGAATACTTGGAGCAAAAACTCGACGGCGATGCCGGCAAAGATTCCGACCAGTAAATCTTCGGCCAGAGTAAGCACGATCGTTACCAAGAATACCACTAATTGATCCCAGCCAATTTGAAACGTACTGCGGAAGAGTTTGGGGTTGGCCAATCGGTACCCGGTGAAAATCAGCATTGCGGCGAGGGCGCTGAGCGGAATCATTTGAAGAAGTCCAGGCAGCAACGCCACAAAGAGCAGTAGCGCGAGCCCGTGGTAGAAATTGGCCCACCGGGTTTGGGCACCGTTTGATACGTTTGCGCTGGAACGCACGACTTCGGCGATCATGGGGAGTCCGCCCAGAAGGCCCGAAACGCTGTTGCCCAAACCCACGGCGAGCAGGTCGCGGTTGGCGTCGGACTTGCGGCGGTATGGATCTAGGCCGTCAACGGCCTTTACTGTCAGTAACGATTCTAAACTTCCGACCAAAGCAAACATGAGGACATACTTCCAGGTCACCGCAGAGCCTACAAGTCCGAAATCAGGAAGGACAAATCCCGCAGCAAAGGACTCTGGAAGATGGACCAAGAATTTAGGATCCAAGACAAAGTAGGAACCTAAACCAACTCCGAGCACTAATACAATTAATTGGGGCGGAACAGCAGCTTTAAACTTCTTGAGGGGAAGCCAAGCATACCCGAAGAGCAAGGCAAGACTTGAAAGACCCACGATGGCATCGTGGGTGTCGGCCCTGCGAACGAGTTGTGGCAGCTCAAGTAGCAATGCAATTGGTGTTTTACCCTCAGGGGTCGCACCCAGCAGCACGGGAAGTTGCTTGGCAATTATGATGATTCCAATGGCTGCAAGCATTCCATGGACGGCTGAGGTCGGAAAGAAATCGACATAGCGCCCAAGCTTAAGGATTGCAAATCCCACCTGAACCAGTCCTGTAATAGCAACTACAGCCAAGGCATAGCGGTAGCCGGCCGCCGCGTCTCCACGACCAAGCTCAGCCACAGCTGCAAACGCGATAGAAATTAATCCAGCTGCTGGGCCTTTAATCGAAAGGCGCGAACCCATCATTGGACTTACCAACAGTCCGCCTACCATGGCAGTTATAACTCCGGCGAAGGGCGGGAATCCACTCGCAATGGAGATTCCAAGGCAAAGAGGTAGCGCAATGAGAAAAACCAAAAAACCCGCCGTAAGGTCTTTGGCATAATGAGCCTTTAGACCAGCTAGGCCATCTTTAGGCAAAATTTTTGACATGAGTAATTAGAAAAGAGCATTAAAAAACCAAGATCAAAGACGCATCCGGAAGGGTGCGACCGTATCAGGGTTTTAGCTCAAATCCTAAAAACTTCGTACTCGAGGTAGAGAACTTTGGGATTAGGGAATTTTGCTCTACTCGGGAGTAGACCATTCTGCCGGGCGCTGAACAAACCAAGTTTCAGGTCACACTTGTATCGCGCGTCGTCGAGTGCGAGAAACTTGGGTGGGTCTAAATCGGACTCACTTGCCTCCTCGCCCTCGGTTTCAACATTGAGTTCTTTTGATAATTCTTTGCTACCGGCTAATCTCTGAAGGTCATCACCGGCGAAATCTGTGACAACTAAAACCCCTTTAGGCTGGCGAACTTCTTTGTGGGTATACCCGGCGATAATCGATCCCACCAAAATCCACATTGCCACAACGAGTAGGTGCAGCGATGGGATCCAACGATTTTTCTTTAAAAAATGGTACATGGGCAATTCAGCATGCAAATGTCGTTCATTTTTGAAAATCTGGCACTGTAGAAGTTGAGGTCGTGCATTAGGTTTACATAATGAACCATTACTGGAACCAGCGCTTTGCCGAAGCCGAATTCGCCTACGGTGAAGCGCCCCATATCAGCTTGGCTGAGCAGTTTTGCACACCCGGTTCGGGCCGCGTACTCTGCCTTGCCGAGGGCCAAGGGCGGAATGCGGCTTACCTCGCGGGTCTAGGATACAATGTCACCGCGCTGGACTTTAGTGAAGTAGGCCTTCAGCGCGCCCAAGAACTGGCGGCGCGCAGCGGCGTGACGATTCACACCCTTCAGGCAGACCTGAGCGCCTATGTGTTTGATCCCGAGGCCTGGGACGGAATCGTCTCCATTTTTGGCCACCTGCCAGCGCCCTTGCGCGCTCGGGTCAATGCCCAACTCCACGGCGCGCTCAAGCCCGGCGGATGGCTTCAGCTCGTGGGCTACCACCCCAAACAACTCGAGTACGGCACCGGCGGTCCGCAAGAACTAAGTATGCTCTACACCGTTGATGGACTAAAGGCTGAACTCGGCCCCGGATGGACCTACGACGTTGCCGAATTGGTCGAACGCGAGCTCGAAGAGGGCCCCTACCACCGCGGCATGTCGGCCTTTGTGCACATTTTGGCCAGAAGCCAGCAACCAGTAACTAGCAACCAGCCCCTATGACTGACTTAGACATTGCCCGTTCCGTCACGCCCCAACCCATTGGCGAAATTGCTTCGCGACTCGGACTCAACCCCGAGCTGCTCGAGCCCTACGGCAAGACCAAGGCAAAGATTCCGCTCGAGGCCCTGCGCGAATCCCAGGGGCAGTTGGTGCTAGTGACGGCAATTAGCCCGACGCCGGCGGGCGAAGGCAAGACGACCGTGACCGTGGGCTTGACCGACGGCCTCAACCGCATCGGCGAGCGGGCCGCCGCTGCGCTGCGCGAACCCTCGCTGGGGCCGGTCTTTGGCATCAAGGGCGGAGCCGCCGGGGGCGGCCGTTCGCAGGTGATTCCGATGGAAGACATCAACCTGCACTTCACGGGCGATTTTGCGGCAGTTGAGAAGGCCAACAATTTGCTGGCCGCACTGATCGACAATGACTTGCAGCGCAAGAACCGCGTCGGGCTCGACCCCCGAACCATCGTGTGGAAGCGCGTGATGGACATGAACGACCGCGCCCTGCGGAACCTCGTGATTGGACTGGGCGGCAAGGCGGGCGGAGTTCCGCGCGAGAGCGGATTCAACATCACCGCGGCCTCTGAAGTCATGGCGATTTTGTGCATGAGCCGCGACCTCGACGACCTGCGTGCACGCTTCGGACGCATCTACGTGGGCGACACCTGGGACCGCCAGCCGGTGTTTGCGGCCGACCTCAAAGCCCCGGACGCAATGGCGATTTTGATGCGCGACGCGATTAAGCCCAACCTTGTGCAAACGCTTGAGGGCAACCCTGCGATTTTGCATGGCGGACCCTTTGCCAACATCGCCCAAGGCACCAACTCACTCATTGCCACTCGAATGGCGTTGGGTTTTGCCGACTGGGTGGTGACCGAGGCTGGGTTTGGTGCCGACCTTGGCGCCGAGAAGTTTTTGAACCTCAAGAGCCGCGCGGGCGGCCTGAAGCCCTCGGTCGCGGTGCTCGTAGCCACAGCGCGTGCACTCAAGTACCACGGCGGAGTAGCACTCACAGACCTGGGAACCCCCAATGCCGAGGCCGTGGCCCGAGGAAGCGCCAACTTGGCCAAGCACATTGAGAACCTGAAGTCGTTTGGGCTTCCGGTGGTCGTTGCGATTAACGCGTTTGCTGCGGATACGCCTGAAGAGCACGAAGCAATTCGCAGGGCTGCTGCCGCATACGGCGTCGAAGCGGTGCTCAGCGAAGGCTGGGCCCACGGCGGAGCCGGAACTGCTGACCTCGCGCGGGCCGTGGTGGCCGCATCGAAGGGGCCCGTGGCGCCCAAGTTTACCTACGACCTCAGGGATCCGATGGAAGAGAAAATCCGCAAGATTGCCACCCAGATCTATGGGGCTGACGGCGTGGTGTTTGCGCCCGCAGCTAAGGCGTCGATCAAGCGTATAATTGAGATTGGACTGGGCGAACTGCCGGTGTGCATGGCCAAGACTCAAAAGTCGTTTACCGACAACGAAAAAATCCTTGGGCGCCCCACCGGCTTTGACGTGACCGTGCGCGGCCTTGAGGTCAGCGCGGGGGCGGGATTTGTGGTTCCGCTACTTGGCGACATGCTGCGGATGCCGGGATTGCCAGAGGTTCCGGCGGCCGAGCACATGAAGATTGACGGGGCAGGAAGAATTGAGGGACTGAGTTAAGTCTGTATACGCGTGTTTAAACACGTTAAATGCGTACCTTTGCCGCATGAACATTGTCGCATTCGGAGCTTCCTACAGCCGCACCTCTATTAACCGCCAATGGGCGGAATTTGTCGCCCGCCAACTTCCCGGCGCCGTTCAGGTCCGAGTACTCGATTTAAACGACTACGACTTGCCGGTATACACAGTGGAGCGTGAGCAAGAGTTCGGAATTCCGGAGTCTGTGGGTCGATTTATCGCCGAGCTGCAGAACGCTGACGTTGTGGTGGCGTCGTTTGCTGAATACAACGGATCCTACACGGCCGGATTCAAAAACCTGTTCGACTGGGCTTCGCGACACACGCTTAAAATGTTTGAGGCCAAGCCCACCGTACTTCTTTCGGCGGCACCTGGGCCGCGCGGCGGACTTACCGTGCTTCAGTCCGCGGTAGAGCGATTCCCGCGCCACGGCGCTGAAGTTGTAGGCAGCATGGCCCTTCCGCGATTTAAGGAAACGTTTCACCCTGAGCATGGCCTGACCGACGAAGCCCTTCGTGCCGAACTCGACGGACTTCTTGCCCAGTTTGCGGCTGCGGTAGCGGCTCCGCGCCAAGCCTAAGTGATGGCGCGAATCCTCGCGGTCGGAACCCACCCCGAAGTCATGCCCGTAATTGAGCGACTGCTTCGCAGCCAGGACGGCTGGGAACCAGTAGTGGCGTTCGATGCGCCAGAGGCCCTCGCCGCCCTACAGACCATCCAGCACTTTGACGTCGTACTCTTGGGAGCTGGACTCAGTTCCAAAGAAGAAGCCGACCTGCACAGCGCAGCAAGTGCTCTGTCGCCCAAAGTACCCGTCGTCGCCCACTACGGAGGCGGAAGCGGACTACTCTTCGCCGAGATCTGGGGAGCGCTTGGAACGCACGGAGACTATCTTTAGCTGAGTGAAACCCATTGATGCCCTCCTTGGCTCATGGAATCAGCTTCATGCTTTAGATTCCCTAAGTAGCAACTCCATAATAGGCCTAGCCCGCACGCATGGCATGCACCGCGGCGACGTCATCCAGCCCGTGGGCCAGCCCTGCCGAAACCTGTACTTTGTGGCTGAAGGTTCCGTACGAATTCACAGCGTGCACCAGGGCCACGATGTGACCGAACGCATTGTACTCGCCGGTGGATTTGCTGCGCGAGGCGAAAGTTTGTTTGACCAAAGTCCCGTGGACAAAGGCATCGAATGCCTCTCAAGCGGAACCCTCGTGGCCTTGCCTACTCCCGCCCTGTTCGCCGCTTTTGAGGCGCACCGACCCCTTGAACGAGCGTTTTACAAAATGATTGAGCAGGACTACGTCCGACAGATTAAACGTTTGGAACGCATTCAAACGCTTACCCCCGCGGATCGCTACGCGCGACTCGTTGCAGACGAGCCCGAACTGCTGCAAGAGGTTCCACTCAAACATCTGGCGAGCTACCTCGGCGTTACCCCAGAGAGTCTTAGCCGAATCCGCGCCCGCCGAACTTAACAATCGTCAAGGCGCACGCAGGTGGCAGCTCGGAGTTTTGCCCCATGCCTTCACCCCAACTCGGCCTTCGCCTCAACCTCGGCCAATTTAGCCTTTTGGTACTGATCAACGCCCTCGTAGGGGCCATGGTCGGGATGGAGCGCAGCATCATTGGGCCCCTCGCTGAATCGAGGTTTGGCCTGACGAGCACGGCGGTACTGATGCAGTTTTTGGTGGCCTTCGGACTTGCTAAGGCCGTGGCCAACTACGCGACGGCATGGCTGGCTCCGCGCTTCGGGCGCCGCTGGGTGCTGCGGTTGGGCTGGTTGCTGGCGCTTCCGGTGCCGTGGATGCTCGGATGGGCGCCAAACTGGGGCTGGGTTGTCGCCGCAAACGTTTTACTCGGATTCAACCAAGGACTCGCTTGGAGCAGCACCGTGGTCATGAAAATGGACCTCGTCGACGACCGCCAGCGCGGACTCGCCATGGGCCTCAACGAATTCGCAGGCTACCTCGCCGTGGCGGTGGCTGCCGGGGCCACGGGTTGGGCTGCGCAGCACTACGGCCTGGGTCCGCACCTCTTTATCGCCGGCGGAATCACTGCGGCCCTCGGAACCCTCTTGAGCTTTACCGCAGTGCGCCGCACAGAGGGCCATGTCGCCAAGGCCGCCGCAAACTCAACGATCGAGCGGCTCTGCTGTCCCTTTGCCCAAACCACCTGGAAGCACCCCGCCCTCGCCAGTATTTCACAGGCTGGACTCGTCAACAACCTCAACGATGCCTTAGTATGGGGATTTGTCCCGGCACTCCTGTGGGCCAAGGGATTCAGTCTTAGCGAAATCGGACAAGTTGCGGCGGTCTACCCCGCCGTATGGGGCATCGCCCAACTCGCCACGGGTCCGCTTGCCGACCGATTCTCAGCCCGCAACCTGATTGCCCTCGGGATGCTCGTTCAAGTCCTTGCCCTTGCCACGATGCCTTGGCTCGACAGCCCCGCAGCCTGGACCGCCGCCAGCGCCGTGCTTGGCTTGGGTACGGCCTTGGTCTACCCCACCTTTTTAAGCGCCGTCGCCGAGTGGACCCACCCGTCGGACCGAGCTACTGCCCTCGGAATCTTTCGCTTTTGGCGCGACCTCGGGTACGCCGTCGGCGCCCTATTGGTGGGCGGAATCGCCGCCACCACCTCTGCCCAAGCCGGAATCCTCACAGTAGCTGGACTCACCCTTGCCAGCGGACTACTTGTGGCGGTTCGCATGCCCACAAGAACTAACTTTAGTAAATGAATCCTACCCACCTCCACATCATTTTGGTGCACGTGCCCGTCGCGGCGCTGCTCTTTGGGGCGCTTAGCCTCAAAATCGGAACCTTTTGGAAGTCCCGCCCCGCCCAAATCTTGGGCTACGCGACGATTTTTGGCGGAATCCTCGCCGCATTCGCCTCCGGAGCCACCGGCGAAGAAGCCGAAGAGGCGCTCGAAGCCTTGGGCGGATTTTCGCACGACCTCATTCACGCCCACGAAGAGGCCGCCGAAGGCTTTATGTTCGGAATTTGGTCTCTCGCGGCCGTTGCGCTGATCGGGTTTGTTCTCCTACTGCGCAACCACTCCAAAGCCACCCTCTTCGCCTGGATCGTCCTCATCTACGCTTCGATTGTTTCGTTGGGCGGAATGCGCGTAGGCTACCTCGGCGGCCAAATCAGCCACCCGGAAGCGTACGAGCAGCCCGTATCTACGCCTGATGTACATGATGAAGACTAAGTTCGCGGCCTTAGCCCTCGCAGCGAGCCTTGGCGCCACTGCCCAAATTGCCAATCCGGGATTTGCCGACAGCACCACCGGAGTTCAAATTGACAAGGTCCACCTGTCCGGATACCTCGATACCTACATCGGGTTCGGCCCGCGCACCGCGGGAAGCATGCCCTATATGGTCAGTTCCGCACGAATTGGCGAGGTCAACGTGAACCTCGCGGCGCTTGACCTTCGCTACCAATCGGACCGCGTTCGCGCCCGAGTTATGCCCGGATGGGGCACCTACATGGATGCGAACTACGCGCCGGGTGATCCACGGCTAGTGGAGGCCAGTGCCGGATTCCGCCTCAAAACCCGCCGTGAAGTGTGGCTCGATGCCGGGATTTTGGGTTCACCCTTCACCAACGAAAGTGCGATTTCTAAGGACCACCTGATGTACACGCGGTCGCTGGCGGCGGAATATGTTCCGTACTACCTGAGCGGCATCAAACTGAGCTACCTGCCGAGTGCACGCTGGAACTGGTACGCCTACCTCGTGAACGGGTGGCAGCAAGTGCGCGATCAAGTGCGCGGACCTGCTCTTGTACTGCAGTCTGAGTTCCGTCCCCAATCCAACGTGCTCGTCAACGGCAACCTGTATCTGGGCCGTGAGGCAACGACATCGGGCCAAGTGGGCCTTCGCGCGTTTGCCGATGTGTACGTGGTTCGGCAGATTGGAACCCGTTGGCGGACCACCGCCGACGCCTATGTAGGTCGCCAGCAAACCGGCAACGAAGCGCATTGGTGGGCCCAAGCCAACTTGATTGCGGAGCGCCGCTTCAATGAATCATGGCGCGCTTCTGGCCGATTGGAGTACCTGCACGACCCCCAGAACGTGGTGGTTGCGTACGATCGGGGCTACCCCGGGTTTCGCACCGCGGCAACCTCGCTCGGCTTATCCAGGTACCTCGACCACGGCCTACTGCGCCTGGAATCCCGCCTGTTTTACAGCGCCAACGATAGCTATCCGACGCGCGGATTGGGCAAGCTCGCTGGATGGGGCGTCGCGAGCTACACGGTCTGGTTCTAAAAACGAAGCCCCGCCATTACGGCAGGGCTCAATTTTTAAAATCCGGTTTTACCCGAATCAAAGCATGTCTGAAAATCCGGGTATAACCGGATTTCAAAAAACCTACGCGCGGTCGGCGTCCATGACCTTGGCCCAAGCCGCCACGAAGTCGTGAACGAACTTGTCGGCGCCGTCGGCGCAGGCATATACTTCGGCTACCGCACGAAGCTCTGAATTCGAACCAAACACCAGGTCGGCACGGGTGCCAGTCCACTTGACGGCTCCGGTCTTGCGGTCTCGGCCTTCGAAGTGGTCTTGGTGCGGGGTGGTCGACTTCCACTCGGTGCCCAGGTCGAGCAAGTTGGTGAAGAAGTCATTGGTCAGCTTGCCCGGATGGGTGGTCAGCACACCGGTGGTGCTGCCGTCCCAGGTGGCGCCGAGCACGCGCATTCCGCCCACGAGCGCCGTCATTTCGGGCGCGGTAAGGTTCAGCAACTGGGCCTTGTCGACGAGCAGGTGCTCGCCCATGGCGCCGTTGTGGCCCTTGTGGTAGTTGCGGAATCCGTCGGCTACCGGCTCAAGAACTGCGAACGAATCGACGTCGGTATGCTCCTGGGTCGCGTCGGCACGGCCCGGGGTGAACGGAACCTTCACGTCGCGGCCTGCATCCTTAGCGGCCTTTTCGATGGCGGCGCAGCCTCCGAGTACGATGAGGTCAGCCATCGACACTTTGGTGGCGCCGGCGGCGTTGAACTCCTTCTGAATACCCTCGAGCACGTCAAGTACTTTGTGCAGCTGCGTGGGGTGGTTGGCCGCCCAGTACTTCTGGGGCGCAAGGCGTACGCGTCCGCCATTGGCACCGCCGCGCATGTCGCTTCCGCGGTACGTCGAAGCCGAAGCCCATGCCGTGGTAACCAGTTCGGCAACGCTAAGACCAGAAGCAAGAAGCTTTCCCTTGAGCGCAGTCACGTCCGTAGCGCTCAAAGTTGGGTAGTTAACCGCCGGAATCGGATCCTGCCAAATCAGCGCCTCGGTCGGAACCTCTGTGCCCAAGTAGCGGTGATGGGGACCCATGTCGCGGTGCGTCAGCTTGAACCACGCACGGGCGAACGCGTCAGCGAACTCCTCGGGGTTCTCGTAGAAGCGGCGCGAAATTTTCTCGTAGGCCGGGTCAAAACGCAGCGCCAAGTCGGCGGTCGTCATGACGGGCTGGTGGGTCTTGCCGGCTACGTGGGCGTCGGGCACGGTTCCGGCTCCAG